>Ga0209324_10001246_pt1 | contig 17392 bp, 12 predicted proteins | sample Rifsed19ft3_FD_184015 | JGI IMG/M metagenome (GOLD analysis project Ga0209324, IMG submission 184015) | Soil microbial communities from Rifle, Colorado, USA - sediment 19ft 3 (version 2) | ecosystem: Environmental > Terrestrial > Deep subsurface > Rock core/Sediment | place: Rifle, Colorado...
ATTCCATTTCTGGAACATGATGATGCCAACAGGGCTTTAATGGGTTCCAATATGCAGCGTCAGGCTGTACCATTGATCGATCCGGAACCGCCACTCGTGGGTACGGGAATGGAAGAAGAAGTGGCCAGGGATAGCGGTGTGCTGATCCTCGCAAAAGACGATGGCATAGTTGAAGAGGTGTGTGCCGATCATGTCAAGGTAAATTATAAGAATGAAAAAGATTGTATTCACGAGTTATATAAATTCAAAAGATCGAACCAGGGGACCTGTATAAACCAGAAGCCTGTAGTAGAAGAAGGTGAAAAAGTCAAAGAAGGGCAGGTAATTGCAGATGGACCCGCAACAAGTTCGGGTGAGCTGGCGCTGGGTAAGAATTTAAGGGTAGCTTTTATGTCATGGGAAGGATATAACTACGAGGACGCAATTATTATTTCCGAGAGATTGGTGAAAGAAGATCTTTTATCTTCTATCCACATTTCTAAACAGGAAGTGGAAGCCAGAACTACAAAGCTGGGTGCTGAAGAGATAACCAGAGATATACCAAGCATAGGTGAAGAAGCATTAAAAAATCTGGATGATCGCGGGATTATCAGAGTCGGAGCGGAGGTAAAACCCGGAGATATACTGGTCGGTAAAATAACTCCAAAAGGTGAAACGGAGCTCACGGCAGAGGAAAAATTACTGCGAGCTATTTTTGGCGAAAAGGCACGGGAAGTAAGAGAGAGTTCTCTAAAGGTACCGCATGGAGAAGGCGGGAAAGTCTTGGATGTACAGCTTTTCTCGAGGAAAAAAGGACATGATCTTCCCCCCGGTGTTAATGAACTGGTAAGGGTATTCATTGCGGAAAAGAGAAAGATTTCCATCGGCGATAAACTTGCCGGAAGACATGGTAATAAAGGTGTCATATCGGTAATTCTTCCCGAAGAAGATATGCCATATACGGAAGACGGCGAACCCATAGATATTATATACAACCCCCTTGGTGTTCCTTCCAGAATGAATGTGGGACAGGTGCTGGAAACTCACCTTGGATGGGCAGCTCATAAAGGGTGGAACAATAAAAAGGATAAGATAACAGGCGATGGTTCTATATATGTCTCAACTCCAATTTTCGAGGGAGCAAAAGAAGCTGATATAACCAAGCTGTTAAAAGCCGCCAATCTGCCGGAGAGCGGAAAAACTACTCTATATGATGGCAGGAGCGGTGAGAAATTATCCAATGATATTACTGTAGGTCATGTTTATGTGATGAAGCTGCTGCATCTTGTGGATGATAAGATACATGCAAGATCTACCGGTCCTTATTCACTGGTCACACAGCAGCCCCTTGGCGGCAAGGCACAATTTGGCGGTCAGAGATTCGGAGAAATGGAAGTATGGGCACTAGAGGCTTACGGTGCCGCATATGCGTTACAGGAAATGCTGACTATAAAATCTGATGATGTGACCGGAAGGGTCAAGACTTATGAAGCAATTGTAAAAGGTGAAAATATAGAAAAACCGGGAATACCGGAATCATTTAAAGTACTCATCAAAGAAATGCAGAGTCTTGCCCTTGATGTGGAAGTATTATCGGAAGAAGGGAAAGAAGTGAAAGTACTTGAGGCTGAAGATGAGATAATGAAAACCGTGGAAGATTTAGGAATCGATCTTCAAAAAGAAAGTGAACCGGAAAAGGTGAAGGTAAAGAAAACAAAGGAAAAAGACACTAAAGATAAAGATATAGATATAGATATAGATATAGAAGAAAAAGATAAAAAGGAAAAGGTTAAAAAAATAGAGAAAACCAAATCGAAAGATCCTGAAGAAAAAAAGAAAATCAGAGTGGCCAAAAAGAAAAAAGATAAGATAAAAAAATAAAAATGGTATTGCTAAATACCGATTTAATTAATTTGGAGGATTTAATAAATGGTTGTAAACATAGATGTAAATAATTTTGATGCCTTAAAAATTGGGCTTGTTTCACCAGAAAAAATCAGGTCATGGTCCAATGGTGAGGTAAAAAAGCCTGAGACTATAAATTACAGGACTCTTAAACCCGAGAAAGACGGATTGTTCTGCGAAAGAATTTTTGGCCCTACAAAAGACTGGGAATGTTATTGCGGGAAATATAAAAGGGTTAGATTCAAAGGAATAATCTGCGAAAGGTGCGGAGTCGAAGTAACCAGATCCAATGTAAGAAGAGAAAGAATGGGGCATATCGATCTTGCATCTCCCGTATCACATATATGGTTTTTCAAGGGAGTTCCGAGCAGAATGGGATATATCCTGGACATAAGCCCCAAAGACCTTGAAAAAGTACTTTATTTTGATTCTTATATCATAACCAGCATCAACAGAGAAAAAATCACAGCAGAAGAAGAGGAAATCAAGAAGTTATACCAGAAAGCTCTGGACAAGGCAAAGGAATTGCATGAACTAAGGCTTAAAGAAATAGAAACGAATAAGGACGATTTTATAATCGAAAGTGACGAGATCATCAGTAAAAAAAATCTTGTTCATGAAAAAAATGAAAAAGAAGAAGATGAATTTGAAGACGATATAAAGATAAAGGGAAAAATCGCAGGGGGAGAAATTCCCGAATTGGATATGGAGGCCAAAAAGGCAAAAGTCATCAAAGAAACAGATATGCTTCTAAACGAGGAGAATGAGATATATAAGGAAGAAATGGATCTCGCAAAAAGAGCCGATACTTTTTTCTTTAATTTGGAAGAAAAAATGCTGGTCTCGGATGAAGCTTTGTTTAAAAAGATGAAAGAAATCTACGGACAGTATTTTAAAGGCGGGATGGGAGCAGAGGCAGTAAAGGATCTTTTGAAAAATATCGACTGCGTAAAAGAAGTGGAGGATCTCAAGGAAACCATCAAGAAATCCAAAGGCCAGAAAAGAAGCAGGAGTACGAAAAGATTAAAGATATTATCTTCATTTATAAATTCGGATAACAGGCCCGAGTATATGATCCTTGATATACTTCCGGTAATACCTCCTGATCTGAGACCAATGGTTCAACTTGATGGCGGAAGATTTGCTACTTCCGATTTGAATGATTTATATAGAAGGGTCATTAACAGAAACAACAGGCTTAAAAAACTGCTGGAACTGGATGCTCCGGAAATCATCATTAATAATGAGAAGAGGATGCTGCAGGAAGCGGTTGACGCACTTTTTGATAATGGAAGAAGAGGCCGGGCAGTAGTTGGGGCCGGAAACAGACCGCTTAAATCCCTGAGCGATATGCTCAAAGGAAAACAGGGTAGATTCAGACAAAATCTCTTGGGCAAAAGAGTAGATTATTCCGGAAGATCAGTTATTGTGGTCAACCCAAACCTTAAGCTGGAGCAATGCGGGCTCCCCAAGAAGATAGCTCTGGAATTATTCAAGCCTTTTGTCATGAAGAAATTGGTTGATGAAGGATTTGCCCAGAATATAAAGAGTGCAAAGACTATGGTAGAGAAGGAAAGCAATGAAGTCTGGGATATATTGGAAGACGTGATCAAAAGCCACCCGGTTCTCCTTAATCGTGCACCAACACTTCACAGATTGGGAATACAGGCCTTTATGCCGGTACTGGTTGAAGGAAAAGCAATACAAATACATCCTATGGTCTGTCCTCCATTCAATGCTGATTTTGACGGTGACCAGATGGCTGTCCATGTACCTTTATCAAATGAAGCAAGAGCAGAAGCAATGATCTTGATGCTTTCTGTGAATAATATATTGTCTCCTGCCAACGGTGAACCGGTTGTGGTTCCTTCCCAGGATATGGTTCTGGGAATATATTATTTGACTTCGGAAAGAGAAAAATCAGACGGAAAAGAAAGATTTTATAATAACTTCGAAGATGCCATTTTGGATTATGATTATGGTTTTATATCCTTACACACATTCATAAAAGTAAAAATCGAAGAAAAAGCGACCAGAACCACGGTAGGAAGAATAATATTCAATCAGTCACTGCCAGAAGATTATAAATTCGTCAACAGGGAAATATCCAAAAAAGAACTTATTGCCATCATTGCTGAATGCATAGGCAGATATCCTCAAAATGCAATAACTCAGATGCTAGATGAGATAAAACAGGCCGGATTTAAGTATGCGACCCGTTCTGGTCTGACCATAGGTATAAACGATATAAATGTACCGCCTGAGAAAGCAAAAATATTAAGCAATGTAGAGAAAAAAATAGAGAAGATAGAGGATTATTATAAGCAGGGTTTGATAACGGAATTCGAAAGACATCAGAGATTGATACAAACATGGTCGCAGGCAAACGAAAGTGTTGCCAGTGCCATGGAAAAGAACTTCAACAAATTCAATCCTGTTTATATGATGGCCACATCCGGTGCAAGAGGAAATATAAAGCAGCTTCGTCAGCTGGCCGGTATGAGAGGACTGGTGGCAAATGCCAGGGGAGATATTATAGATAGCCCGATCAAATCTAATTTTAGAGAAGGACTGACGGTTCTTGAGTATTTTATTTCCACTCATGGCGCCAGACAGGGACTGGCAGATACAGCACTGCGGACCGCAGACTCAGGTTATCTCACAAGAAGGCTGGTAGATGTTGCGCAGGATACCATGATAAGGATCAATGACTGCAATACCGAGGATGGAATAAGTCTATATGTTCTGACCCTGGAAGGAGAACCCAATACTAATCTCGTCGGAAGAACATGCCTTGGAGATGTAAATAAATCCGGTACAAAGATCAATATAATAAAGAGTGGTGAGGAGATCACCGAAAAGCATCTTTTAAAATTCATACATGCCAATATTGAAAGCGTAAAGGTACGTTCGGTTATGACGTGCGAGGCAGAATCCGGAGTGTGCCAGAAGTGTTATGGAAGAGATCTTGCAACGGGTAAAATGATCGAAATAGGTGAAGCAGTTGGAATCATTGCTGCCCAGTCTATCGGGGAACCTGGTACCCAGTTGACAATGCGTACCTTCCATACCGGTGGAGTCGCCAGTACAGTGATTCAGAGATCCATAAAGTCACCTGTTAATGGTAAGCTTTTATTCAGAAAAGACTTACTGGCCGAGCTGAATATTAAAAAAACTGATCTTACCGAGGAAGACACCAGTGAAATCATGGAGATCAATATAGAGAATATACCCCATAAATTGATTTTCCAGGTTCAAATGGAAAGAGGGGACATCGTAGATGTGATCATTCCCAAAGGTGAGGTACTGCAGATAAACAAAAAAGTAAATGTAGAGGCAGGAGAGATTTTTGCAAAACTGATTCTTACTGCCAAGAGAAAGACGCATGTCCATAAGCATGAAAAGACTTTCGAAGGTATCGATATCACAAGCGGTCTTCCCCGGGTAGTAGAATTATTCGAGGCCAGAAGACCCAAAGAGCACTCATTTATAGCAGAGATATCCGGAAAGGTCGAAATAGAAGACATAGATTCCAGATTCAGAATGCTTACTATCAAAAGTAAAGATGGTAAACAGGAAAAGGTCTATCAGATTCCGACAAGAGCTAAATTAAGCGTAAGAAATGGGGATAAGATTTCTGCCGGCAGTCAGATAACCGAGGGACCAAGGAATCCTCATGATATATTAAGGATCAACGGGACCAAGGATTGTGAACAATATCTGGTAAGAGAAGTACAAAATGTATATAAGGCCCAGGGTGTGGATATCAATGATAAACATATAGAAGTAATAGCCAGACAGATGTTGAAGAAAGTCACCATTATAGATCCGGGAGACAGTCACTTCCTGCCGGGTCAGCTTCTGGACAGGCTTAATTATGAAAAGGAAAATAATAAATTGATATCCAATATGAAGGTACCGGCGACGGCAGTTCAAAACCTTATGGGTATAACCAAGGCATCCCTCGTGACCGATAGTTTCCTTTCTGCGGCGTCGTTTCAGGAAACTACCAGGGTTTTGACGGATGCTGCTCTTGAAAATAAAATAGATTATTTGTCCGGACTGAAGGAAAATGTGATACTGGGTAAAGCTATTCCTGCAGGAACAGGTATGAGCAGTTTTAAAGATTATGAATTAGAATATCCCGGTTACAAGGAGGAGAATAAGGACGAGATAGAAATACTTCAGGAATCCGGAGGAGATGACGTAAAAGAAATAGAGATCAATATTTAAAAAATAGTGAAAAAGTACTTGAAAATAGCCATTTTTTAATATTGACATTTTAATTTTTAGATGATAATCTCTTTTTTCGTGTCTTCAAAAAAGGTTATCATTAATCATTTTTTGTGGTATTGATATTTTGTTAATTCGAGGTAGAGGATAGGTATTTATGCCTACTATAAGTCAACTGGTTAAAAAGGGAAGAAAAAGATTAAAAAAGAAGAAGAAAACCCGTGCACTGCAGGGAAATCCCCTGAGAAGAGGTGTATGTATAAGGGTGTATACTTCTACTCCAAAGAAACCTAATTCGGCACTGCGTAAAGTGGCGAGGGTAAGGCTTACAAATGGAGCGGAAGTTACGGCCTATATACCGGGAATTGGTCATAATCTGCAGGAGCACTCCATAGTACTCGTAAGAGGCGGCAGGGTAAGGGATCTGCCGGGAGTAAGGTATAAGATTGTAAGAGGTACATTGGATACCGCAGGGGTTGAAGACAGAAGATCTTCCCGTTCCAGATACGGAGCCAAGAAGCCAAAGTAATTTATAAGGAGTTATTAATGCCAAGAAAAGGAAGACCTCAAAAAAGAAAAATAAAGGTGGATCCTGTTTATAAAAATAGGATCGTTGCCCAATTTATAAATAAGATTCTTACGGACGGCAAAAAAAGTGTTTCCGAAAGTATAGTATATGGAAGTCTTAAAGTTCTGGAAGAGAGGATAAAAGGAAATCCTCTGGAAATACTTGATAAATGTCTTGATAATGTAAGACCGGTACTGGAAGTGAAACCGAGAAGAGTCGGAGGAGCTACTTATCAGGTACCGGTAGAGGTGTCTCCTGAAAGAGCAAATACGCTGGCAATCAGATGGGTAGTTGATTTTGCAAGCAAAAGAAAGGAAAAATCCATGGCCGAAAGGCTTGCTGCAGAGATTCTGGATGGTGCCAGTAATACAGGAAGCAGTATTAAAAAGAAAGAAGATTTACATAAGATGGCTGAAGCCAATAAGGCTTTTGCGCATTATAGATGGTAATATAAGGTGAACACAATGGGTAGACAGGTTTCATTAAAAAACACAAGAAACATAGGTATAACCGCTCATATCGACGCAGGTAAAACGACCACGACAGAGCGTGTTTTATATTATACAGGCAAGACTTACAAAATGGGCGAGGTACATGATGGGGCAGCGGTTATGGATTGGATGATACAGGAGCAAGAGAGAGGAATCACCATTACTTCTGCAGCAACAACCTGTTTCTGGAAAGATAATAAAATAAATATAATAGACACTCCCGGACATGTAGATTTTACTGTTGAAGTCGAAAGGTCGCTGAGGGTACTCGATGGAATGATTGCCATATTTTGTGCGGTGGGAGGAGTGGAACCCCAGTCAGAAACAGTATGGAGACAGGCCGATAAATATAATGTTCCGAGGATTGCCTTTGTGAATAAAATGGACAGGGGCGGAGCTGATTTTTATTATGTTCTTGATATGATCAAAACAAGACTTGGTGCCAATCCATTACCAATACAAATCCCCATAGGCAGAGAAGAAGATTTTCTGGGGATAATCGATCTTATAAGTATGAGGGCTATAATTTACAAAGATGAAATGGGAATCAAGTTCGAATATGAGGATATCCCGGAGGAACTCGAATCCGTTGCCAGGAAATACAGACAAGAATTAATTGAAAATATAGCCAATTATAATGATTTTATTTTAAATAAATATGTCGAAAATATCGAAATAAGCGAAGCCGAATTAAAAAAAGCCATACGGGAGATAACCTTAAGTGTCAATGGTGTTCCGGTATTTTGCGGGGCCGCATTCAAAAATAAAGGGGTACAGCCACTGCTGGATGGAGTAGTGGATTTTCTTCCGTCTCCGGCGGATATAAATTCACCGAAAGGTGTCAATCCCCATGATGAAAAGGAAATCGAGAGAACTGTAAGCGATGAGGCACCTTTTTCCGGTTTGATTTTTAAAATAACAACCGATCCGTTTGTAGGAAGATTAAGCTATTTAAGGATTTATTCAGGAATCCTGCAAAGCGGGACACAGGTAATGAATGCAAATAACAGCAATAAAAACAGGATCAGTAAACTCCTGGAAATGCATGCAAACAGCAGAGAAGAATTAAAAGAAGCTTACTGTGGCGACATAGTAGCAGTTGTTGGACTGAAGAGTGTAAATACAGGTGACACAATATGTGATCCTGGCAAACCCATAAGATATGAATCAATTAGTTTCCCCGAACCGGTGCTTGCAATCGCTATCGAACCTAAAACGAAGATGGAACAGGAGAAATTGGGCATGGCACTATCAAGACTGGCAGAAGAAGACCCTACTTTTAGAAGGGAAATAGATGATGAGACGGGGCAGACGATTATTTCCGGTATGGGGGAATTGCATCTTGAAATAATAGTCGACAGATTACTGCGTGAATTCGGAGTGGGAGCAAATGTAGGCAAGCCCCAGGTATCTTATAGGGAAACCATAACCCGGGGAGCGCAGGTAGAAGGAAAATATATCAGGCAAAGTGGCGGAAAAGGCCAATATGGTCATGTGGTTGTACGTTTTGAGCCAAATGAGTATGGCAAGGGATTTGAATTTGAAGATAAGACAAAAGGCGGGAGCATACCAAAGGAATTCATCAAGCCGGTTGAAATGGGAATAAAAGATGCAATGCAGAGCGGAGAGGTAGCCGGATATCCGGTTGTCGATGTCAAGGCTATACTTCTGGATGGATCATATCATGAAGTGGATTCTTCGGAAATAGCTTTCAGAATTGCCGCTTCAAAAGCTTTTAGGGAGGCTATGAAAAAATGCCTTCCTATTTTATTGGAACCGGTTATGGATGTAGAAGTGGTTGCTCCGGATGAGTATATGGGAGAAGTCATTGGTGATCTCAATTCGAGAAGAGGAAAAATATTATCCCTCGCGTTAAGAAATAAGAACAGGATCATAAAAGCAGAGGTTCCGCTTGCCGAGATGTTTGGATATGCAACGGACCTGCGCTCAAAGACCCAGGGGCGGGCTACTTTTACTATGCAGTTTAAAAAATATGAACCTACGCCGGGTAGAATTGCAGATGAAATCATCGAAAGATTCAAAGGAAGCAAGATTGCAGTATAAATACATATTTATATATATGAAGATTTAACTTTTATATCAAGAAAGGAAATATTATGGCTAAAGAAAAATTTCAAAGAACAAAGCCTCATATAAACGTAGGGACAATAGGCCATGTGGACCATGGAAAGACGACCCTTACCTCTGCTATAACAAGGTGCCTGAAAAGTACCGGACTAAATGTAGAGGAAAGGACGTTTGACTCTATTGACAATGCTCCCGAAGAAAAGGAAAGAGGCATAACAATTGCCATAGCGCATGTGGAATACGAGACAACAGCCCGCCACTATGCCCATGTGGACTGCCCCGGACATGCTGACTATGTAAAAAACATGATCACCGGTGCTGCCCAGATGGACGGAGCAATACTTGTAGTATCTGCTGCAGACGGTCCCATGCCTCAGACAAGAGAGCATATACTTCTTGCGCGCCAGGTGGGTGTTCCCTATATAGTGGTATTTCTAAATAAAGTGGACATGGTAGACGACCCGGAACTAATCGAGCTTGTGGAGATGGAAGTAAGGGATCTACTTACCGAATACGAGTTTCCCGGAGACGAGATACCGGTAGTAAAGGGATCTGCCTTAAAGGCGATGAACTGCAGCTGCACCGATAAAGGAGCCTGTCCGGACTGTAAAGCGGTACTGGAGCTTATGGAAAAAGTGGACGAGTATATAAAGACTCCCGAAAGAGACGTGGACAAACCCTTCCTTATGCCAATTGAAGACATATTCTCTATTACCGGCCGTGGTACTGTGGTAACGGGTAGAGTGGAAAGAGGAAAGATAGCCATTCAGGATACCGTAGAGATAATAGGTATCAGGCCAAAGATACAAAAGACAGTAGTAACAGGCGTAGAGATGTTTCGTAAGCTACTTGATGACGCCCAGGCAGGAGATAATGTGGGGCTTCTCCTCCGAGGAATACAGAAAGAAGATGTGGAAAGAGGACAGGTTGTGGCAAAGCCGGGTTCCATTACCCCGCACTTCCATTTCAAGGCCCAGATATATGTGCTTTCAAAAGATGAAGGAGGGCGTCACACCCCCTTCTTTAACGGATACAGACCCCAGTTTTATTTCAGGACCACAGATGTTACGGGGATTGTAAACCTTGCCGAAGGTGTAGAGATGATAATGCCCGGAGACAATACCGAGATGGAGATAACCTTGATATCTCCCATAGCCATGGAAGAAGGGCAGAGGTTTGCTATCCGTGAAGGCGGAAGGACCATAGGTGCAGGCAGTGTTGCAAAGATAATGGAGTAATATTAAGAAGCTTCATTTTTAGCCATAAAAGAGATTTTTATTATTGACATCGAATAAAGATAGTGTTAATTTATTACCCTGCGCTTTCTATTAATAAAAATAATGACTGGTGGATTATTTGAGGCAGATAACTATTTTTGAATGCACGGAATGTAAGAGAAGAAATTACAGTACCGAGAAAAATAAACAAAATACACCTGATAGGATGGAACTTAAGAAGTATTGCAAATGGTGTAAAAAGCACACTGTTCATAAGGAGACCAAATAGGGCTGTAGCTCCAATTGGTAGAGCACCGGTCTCCAAAACCGGGTGTTGGGGGTTCGAGTCCCTCCAGCCCTGCCAGAATTAAATATAAAATGTTAAGAATAATAGAAAGAATTGAGGTAAACATGCCAGTGGCATGTTTACGGGACTCGAAAAGACGGACTGAGTCGAAGACAAGGGAGTCTGCGGCTCTGCAGCGAACGGAGTGAGACGAAAGACCGAGTCCCTCCAGCCCTGCCAGAATTAAATATAAAATGTTAAGTATGTTAGACCAGAAATTAAAAATATAAAGGACTATTTATAATGGCAAAAAGGAAAGTTTCAAGAAAATTTAAAGCAAAAGCGATGATGGAAAGGCAAATGCAGGAGAGAAAGCCTCCATCGCAGCCAAGAAAGAAATTTGACTTTAAGCAATTTATAAAGAAATTGCCTTCAAGAATTGCTAAATTTACAAGAGATGTAATACATGAATTAAAAAAGGTATCATGGCCCACCAGAAAAGCTCTTATAAATTATACTATCGTGGTTATAGTAACCATTGTTGTTTTCGCAGTTCTTCTTGGAGTTTTTGATCTGGGCTTTATAAGGGTGATTGAACTGTTAGTAAATATTTAATTGTTTGGTGATTTAATGAGACCTAGATGGTATGTAATAAATTCATATGCAGGTTATGAAAATAAAATAAAAACCAACCTGGAACACAGAATAGAATCCATGAATATGAGTAATAAGATTTTCGATATATTCATACCCAAGGAAGATGTAGTCGAAATAAAGAGCGGGAAAAAAGAAATATCGTCTAAAAGAGTGCTTCCGGGTTATTTACTGGTAAAAATGCATCTGGATGACGATTCCTGGTATGTAGTAAGAAATACTCCCGGGGTAACCGGTTTTGTCGGCAGGGAAGATAAACCTATTCCTCTCTCGGATATTGAGGTAAAAAGGATAATGAAAAGACAGGATACAGAGAAACCCAAACCAAAGACTGATTTTGAGATCGGGCAACCCGTAAAAGTAACCACTGGACCATTTGCAAATTTTGACGGTACTATAAGCGAGATAAATATGGACCAGGGCAAACTGAAGGTTTTGGTTTCCATATTCGGGAGGCAGACACCAGTTGAATTAAATTTTAATCAGATATCAAAAATATAAGAGAAGATTGTAATATTTTTATTAAAATGTATAATACGGAATTATTTTACTTGAGGTAACCGGTTATGGCAAAAGAAGTTATAGCACAGATCAAACTGCAGATTCCTGCGGGACAGGCAAATCCTGCTCCTCCTGTTGGCCCTGCTCTTGGACAGCATGGCGTCAATATAATGGAATTCTGCAAGACTTTTAATGAGAAGACAGCAAAAGAACAGGGGATGATCATCCCGGTTATCCTGACTGTATATAAAGACAGGAGTTTTACTTTTATTACCAAGACTCCGCCGGCAGCGGTACTTATAAAAAAGGCCTTGAATCTGGAAAAGGGTTCAGCTGAACCTAACAGGGAAAAAGTCGGGGAGCTCTCAAGGAAGCAGGCAGAAGAGATAGCAAAGATCAAATTAAAGGATTTAAATGCCAGAACCATAGAAAATGCTGTAAAAATAATAGAAGGTACCGCCAAAAGTATGGGGATTAAAGTAGGTTCTTAGTCGATTCACTACATCGGTAGATGAATAATCAAATTTATATGAAGTATTTAACTAAAAGGGGATAAGTTTTGAAGAGAGGTAAAAAATATACATCTAAATCGGAAAATCTTGATAGAAACAAGATGATGGATCCAGGAGAAGCCATCGGTTGGATAAAAGAAAATCACTATGCAAAATTTGACGAGTCTGTAGATATCAGTGTGAATTTAGGCGTTGATCCCAGAAAAGCCGATCAAATAGTAAGAGGGACCATAGTTTTACCAAATGGTACAGGAAAAGTCCGAAGAGTGCTTGTCTTTGCACAGGGTGAGAAAGCCGATGAAGCAAAGAAAGCAGGAGCGGAATATATCGGTGGGGAAGATCTTGCTGATAAAATAAGTAAAGGATGGTTGGATTTTGAGGTTTGTATTGCGACTCCGGATATGATGAAGCATGTTGGAAAAGTTGCCAAGATTTTAGGGCCCAGGAAATTGATGCCTAATCCTAAGTCCGGAACGGTTACTTTTGAGTTAAAAAAAGCAATCGAGGATGTAAAAAAGGGAAAACTGGAATACAGGACAGATAAAAATGGAGTGGTACACAGCACTATCGGAAGAGTGTCGTTTGGTCTGAAAGAATTGGTGGAAAACTATGGAGCCCTAATAGATGCAATCATAAAGTCTAAACCCGCTTCAGCCAAAGGGAAGTATGTAAAAAGTATTTATATTTCAGCGACCATGAGTCCAAGTATAAAAATCGATCCAAATAAAAGTATCGAGGTGATAGAGGCGGCATAAGGGAATTTATATAAATTAATAAAATACAGCCCTGGACAGTAGGTGTTGTTAAAAATATTTTAATGACTTAATTTCCTACCGAGGTTGATTTAAAAAGATTAAGTCGACCTTCAACACATGGGGTCGATTTTATTTTAGCTTTTTAAAAATATATGAAGTGGAGGTCGATGTGGCAAAACAAGAAAAAGTGAATAAAGTAGGTGAATTAAAAGAGGCATTTAAAAATAGCCACGGTCTTATTTTTACTGATCATAGCGGACTCAAGGCTGAAGATGCCGTAAAGGTTAGAGACAGGCTGGTAGAAGTAAATTCATATCTTAAAATAATAAAGAACACACTTGCCCTTATTGCAGCTAAAGATGTTTTTGAAGATTTAGATCTCGAAGAGGTATTGAAAGGTCCGACAAGTATTGTCGTAAGCGGCGAGGATATGATTTCTACCGCCAGGGTGCTGGAGGATTTTTCAAAAGATCTGGATGTATTAAAAATAAAAGCAGGAATATTTGAGAATAGACTTTTAAGTTCGGAAGAAGTCGAGAAGTTTGCCAGCTTGCCAGGAAGAGAGGTACTGCTTACCAATCTGGTAATATCGATTAAATCACCGATAGTTAAGTTAGTGAATGTTTTAAGCACCCTTACCAGGGATCTGGTACTTGTTCTAAATGCTGTTAGAGAAAAGAAAGAAAAATATGTCAACTAGAGGAGAATGCATATGAAGAGTATAAAAATTTTGAAAAATAACAGTGCTACAAGATTAACTGTCTCAACCATCGGTGTTGCTTTAGGAGTGGCCGGTATAGGGCATGGTATTTTTGAAGTTCTTCAGGGCAATGTTGCATCAGGCGGTGTAATAATTAATGCCATCGGACCAGCTCAAAGATTGTGGGAGAGAGCAAGTTTACATGCTTTTACAATTATTCCCAACTTGTTAATCACAGGCATTCTGGCAATGATTGCCGGCCTTTTATTTGCAATATGGGCAGCGGCTTTCATTAATAGGAAATACGGTGCCTGGATTATGATGTTACTCTCAATCATACTATTCTTAGTTGGAGGAGGATCCGGACCGTTATTCATCGGAATCTTCATTAGCATTATTGCAACCAGGATAAATAAACCATTAACGTGGTGGCGTGCACATCTCCCTGTCAATGTACGGACCTTCCTGGCAAAATCATGGTTATGGTCTCTCATTGTTTATGTGGTATTATATGTATCTTCTGTTGTAGTTACAATCACAGGGTGGCCTCTGCTCTCTTTCTTTGGCGTAAATACCACATATAAAATTATATTGAGTGTGGGCTACATCTTGCTTGGACTTATGTTGTTTACGACCCTTACTGCATTTGCATATGATATCCAGAAACGGACTGATTCATCTCAAGTATCTTCGGTGGAATGTTGATGTGAACAATAGCAGGATTGGGTGTTTGAATAAAAAATTAAAAAATATTAACTATAAATTATTGTTATCTTATTATATTAGGAGGAATAATGGCTGAAACAAAAAAAACTGATGATAAAGCAGAAGAAAAGGAAGTAAAGGAAGAAAAAGAAGTAAAGGAAGAAAAAGAAGTAAAGGAAGAAAAAGAAGTCGTAGAAGTAAAAGAAGAAATAGAAGAAAAAGAAGACAAAAGTAAGGAAAAACCAAAAATGAGTGAAGAAAAAAAGGAAACGGGCAAAGTTAAAGAAAAAAGTGCCGTTAAAAGCAAATCTATTGATGAAATTTTAGGTGCAATCGAAAAAATGACAGTACTTGAACTTTCCGAGCTTGTAAAAGCTCTTGAGGAAAAATTTAAGGTTAGCGCTCAGGCTATGCAGATGGCAGCTCCTGCTCCAGGCGGAGGAGTGTCAGCACAGGGCGCAGCAGTTGCTGAAGAAAAAACAGAATTCGATGTTAATTTAAAATCAGCCGGAGAAAAGAAAATCCAGGTAATAAAAGTTGTAAGGTCCTTAACAAGTCTTGGTCTGAAAGAAGCCAAAGATCTGGTTGATAAAGCGCCAAATTTGGTAAAAGAAAAGATTTCAAAGGAAGAAGCCGAAAACATAAAGAAACAGCTGGAAGAAGCCGGCGCTGAAGTAGAAATAAAGTAATCGATAAAAATAGTAAAAAAAGAGTTTCAGAAAATAGTTTTTAACACTTTTATGTACATTATAACGTACATAAATTAATACATCTATCATTTATAAAAACTATATTTCCTTCAGATATTTAAAGGAAATAGTTGACTATTGGTTTATATTTGATAAACTAGTGGTTTGCTAGTTTTTCCTGATAAAAATACCAATGCTATTTTAAATGGTTTTTTTCCAATATAAAGGGTTAGATTTTAATTTAGTCGCAGCCCTTTTACCGCTTTACTAAACTTAGAATATATTAAAGAGGAGAACAAATTAATGCAAAAAATCAAAAGAATCCAGAGATATAATTTTGGAAAAATCCCAAAATTAACAGATATGCCCCATCTACTGGATATACAGAGAAAATCCTTTCAATGGTTCCGGGAAGAAGGGCTGTTGGAAGTTCTTAAAGATATTTCCCCTATTGAAGATTTTACAGGTAACATGTCGCTTGAATTTTTAAACCATAGTTTTGATAAAGTAAATTCCACTCCTGACGAGTGCAAGATGCAGGATATGTCTTATACCGCCCCGCTAAAAGTTCTTTCAAGATTTATAAACAAAGAAACCGGTGAGATAAAAGAGCAGGAAGTCTTTATGGGAGATTTTCCCATGATGACCGATAAAGGGACTTTTATAATCAATGGAACGGAGAGAGTTGTAGTATCTCAGCTGGTCCGTTCTCCGGGTGTATATTTTGATACTGATATAGATAAAAAAACCGAAATAGACATCTATATGTGTAAAGTCATACCCACAAGAGGTTCATGGATCGAGATCGAAACTGACAAAAGAAACGTTGCTTATGTAAGGATCGACAGGAGAAGGAAATTTCTGCTTACTATTTTCTTGAAATCCGTAGGTTTCGGCAACAATGACGACTTACTAAGTATCTTTGGTGCATATGATAAAAAAGGTTGTATTAAAAACACTCTGGATAAAGATTTTACCGAGACAGAAGAAGAGGCATTGATCGAGATATATAAAAAATTAAGGCCCGGAGAACCACCCACAGTCGAGAGTTCCAGAAACCTTATAAACTCCTTGTTTTTCAATCCAAAGAGATATGATTTTGGAAAAGTGGGCAGATATAAAATAGATCAAAAATTGACGGAGGAAACGGATAAAGACATCTTAAACAAGATAAAGGCCATTAATGCCAAAATGGGTATAGATACAAATGAAAAATATATCCTGAACTGCAAGGATATATTCCTTATTGTAAAGTATCTAATTCAATTGATGAGTGGTGTAGGCGAGGTAGATGATATTGACCACTTTGGCAACAGGAGAATCAGGAATATAGGAGAACTCATACAGAATCAGGTAAGAATTGGTCTTTCAAGAATGGAAAGAGTTGTAAAAGAAAGAATGACCACTCAGGATGTCGATACGATAACTCCGAAGTCTCTTATCAATATCAGACCCCTGGTTGCAAGCCTAAAAGAATTTTTTGGCAGCGGTCAGCTTTCCCAATTTCTTGATCAGACCAATCCACTGGCGGAGATCACTCATAAGAGAAGACTGAGCGCACTGGGACCTGGTGGATTGAGCAGAGAAAGAGCGGGTTTTGAAGTAAGAGATGTCCATCCATCCCATTACGGGAGAATGTGCCCCATAGAAACACCAGAAGGTCCTAATATTGGATTAATCGGTTCACTGGCTACCTATGCAAGATTAAATGAGTATGGATTTATAGAAACACCCTATAAAAAAGTCATAAACGGTAAATTGACTCCCAGGGTGGAATATTTATCTGCCGATAATGAAGAAAACTATGTTATTGCACAGGCAACTGCAAAAGTAAGTAAAGACGGCAGATTTATGGAAGAAAGAGTCATGGCACGTTCAGGTGATGAAATAGTTACAGTTGAACCGGGTATGATAGATTATATGGATGTATCACCAAGACAGATCTTTAGCGCAGCAGCCTCACTTATTCCATTTCTGGAACACGATGATGCCAACAGGGCTTTAATGGGTTCCAATATGCAGCGTCAGGCTGTACCATTGATCGATCCGGAACCGCCACTCGTGGGTACGGGAATGGAAGAAGAAGTGGCCAGGGATAGCGGTGTGCTG
>Ga0209324_10001247_pt1 | contig 17390 bp, 15 predicted proteins | sample Rifsed19ft3_FD_184015 | JGI IMG/M metagenome (GOLD analysis project Ga0209324, IMG submission 184015) | Soil microbial communities from Rifle, Colorado, USA - sediment 19ft 3 (version 2) | ecosystem: Environmental > Terrestrial > Deep subsurface > Rock core/Sediment | place: Rifle, Colorado...
GACGGAATGACCATCCGCCTGGCCTCCCCCCTGGTCAGGTTCTCGACCTTCGGACTGCTGGCCGTCGTCCTCCCCGCCGCGATCCTGGCGGTCCTCGGGTACGTGTCCCTCCGGCAGTGGGAGACCTCCGCCGAATTGCTCTTCAGGGAGCAGGCCCGGGATCTGGCCTCCATGACGACCGAGAAGGTCGAGATGCTCCTGGCGCGCATGGAGGACGAGATCCTGAGCCGGATCGAGGCTCTTTTGCGCCCGCCCGATTTCGCCTCTGCGACGCTCGCAGAGGTCGCGGCGGCGGCGCCCCTCGTCGGGCGCCTCTACCTCGTGGACCGAGGAGGACGCGTCTTCTTTCCCGCCGCGCTGGCGGGGGAGGAAGCGGGGGTGATCTCGAAGCTGCTGGTGGAGATCTCGCAGGCCTTCTGGGAGCGCGGCGGCCGGCGCCACGTCGTCGTGGGCGACCAGGTCATCCTCGCGGCGGTCCTCAAGACGGGCAGAGGCCCCCTGCTGGTCGCGCTCTCCCGGAACCCCGAGGTGTTCCGCCGCGAGATCCTCGAAAAGACCCTGCGCGCCGTGGAGGGCCCCACCATCATCGCCGTGCTCGACGACCAGGACCGCGCCGTGTACGCCCGGGCCCCCCTGGAGGGGGCCGAGCGCATCGCCACGGCCCCCTTCGGCGCGGCGCTCCCGTCGTGGCGCGTGGCCCTGTACCATCCCCACGGGATGTCCCCGCGGGCGGCGATCCGCCGCCAGGCCACCGTGTTCACCATCGCCTTCGGCCTGCTCCTGGTCGTGATCGTGGCGGGCCTCGTGGCGACCTACCGGCTGGTGAGGCGCGAGACGGAGATGGCCCGGCTCAAGGCGGACTTCGTCGCCAACGTGTCGCACGATCTCAAGACCCCGCTCTCGCTGATCCGGATGTTCGGCGAGACGCTCGAAATGGGGCGCGTGACCGATGAGGCCGCGCTCCACGAGTACTATCGCGTCATCACACGCGAAAGCGAGCGGCTATCCCGTCTGATCGACAATGTGCTCGACTTCTCCAGGATCGAGGGGGGAGCCCGCACGTACGACATTGCGCCGACGGCCGTGGAGCCGCTCATCCGAGAGACCCTGGAGGCGTTCGGCTACGTCCTCGCCAAGGAAGGCTTCAAGGTGGAGGTGACCGTGCCCCCGGACCTCCCGAAGGTCCCCATGGATGCCGGCGCCGTCGGCCAGGTCCTGGCCAACCTGGTGGACAATGCGATCAAATTTTCGGCCGAGCGGAAGTGGCTCGGCGTCGAAGCCGAGATCCAGGCCGGTCACCTCACGCTCACGGTGGCGGACAAGGGGATCGGGATTCCCCTTGCAGAGCTCGAGAAGATCTTCCAGAAGTTTTACCGCGTCGGGCGCAGTGAGACCCAGGGCGGGCGCGGGAGCGGCGTGGGCCTGGCGCTCGTGCGCCACGTGGCTCAGGCCCACGGGGGGCGGGTGACCGTGGAGAGCCGGCCGGGGGAGGGGAGCCGGTTCACGCTCTGGCTTCCGCTATGCCGCGAATCCTGATCGTGGACGACGAGCCGGAGATGGTGCGGGGGCTCGAGGACAACTTCCGCTTCGAAGGCTACCAGACCCTCGCGGCGACCACCGGGAAGGAGGGCCTCGCCCTCGCCGTCCGTGAGGCTCCCGACCTCATCCTGCTCGACATCATGATGCCCGAGTTGAGCGGCTGGGACGTCCTGCGCGCGCTCCGCCAGAAGGGTCTGGATGTGCCCGTCATCATGCTGACGGCCCGCGGCGAGGAAGTGGACCGCGTGCTGGGCTTGGAGCTGGGCGCCGACGATTACGTCACCAAGCCGTTTTCGCTCAGGGAGCTCCTCGCGCGCGTTCGCGCCGTGCTCCGCCGGCCTGGACCCCGGCTGAAGTTCGAGGAGTTCGCCTTCGGCGATGTCAGGATTCGCCTCCGCGGCCGGCAGGTCTTCAAGGCGGGGCAGGAGGTGCGGCTGACGCGGAAGGAGTTCGACCTGCTCCGCTACCTCGTGGAGCACCGGGGCGAGGTCGTCACCCGCGACCGCCTGCTGGACGAGGTCTGGGGGTACGAGCAGTTCCCCACCACGCGCACGGTGGACACCCACGTCCTCCGCCTCCGCCAGAAGTTCGAGAAGGACCCGGAGCACCCCGCCTGGATCCTGACGGTCCACGGCCAGGGCTACAAGTTCGCCGGCTGAGGTCTGTGTCAGAGGGGCGATCTAGAAAGGGACGTGACAAACTGGATGCCGGGTATGGTTTTTTCACTCAACCGGTCGTCGTTGGTTATGAAAAGGTCTACGCGAGCGTGCGCTGCGGACGCCAGCTGAATCGCGTCGGGAGGCCGTATGTCCCGGTCCTGGCGAACGGTGGCGTAGATTCGCGCGGCTTCCACATTGAATGGGATCACAATCGCCCCGGTAACGATTGCAGCTTCGTATTGCCGCCTGAGATCCTCGTTCCCGCCTTCGGCGGGTTTTACCAGGACCTCCCCGAGCGTGAGCGCCGACGTATAGAGCTGATCGTTCCGGCTCAATATCCGCTTGCGCAGTGCGACGACGCGTTCGGACAGGTCGCCGTAGTCCTCGATCAAATAGACAAACAGATTCGTGTCCCAGAAGATCCGACTCATTCCCAACCTTGACGAAGACGGCGCACATACCCGTCGGGATCCTCGCCGGCCCACATCTCTTTGCCGAGGCCACGAAGCTGGAGGATGGGATCTGTCTTTTCTGCATCGGGTGGCTGCGAAACATACACAGTGAGATACCAGTCCACGAGATGGTGGTACTTTGCAGGAATGTCCTCCTTTGCTGGAACGATCTTGGCGCCGTCTCGAGCGGGGTGGCAGGAATCTCCCGGACGGAAAAGGCGACGGGTGTTCTTGCCTGTGGCAAACAGCATGCGGTATCTTCCCGGGCTCGGCGGGCGGTTTGCGACGCAGTGCTGAAGCGCATGCACATATATTCCGGGACGCAGTCCAGCGGTTATGGCCTCCCTGGCAGCTCGGTCGACTATCTCCCGGATCGTGAAATCCTCCCGAGAGGGATTCTCCCGATGAAGCAAGGCGGCGGCAATCCAGGTTTCATCGGCGACCTTTAGGGGACGCTTGATGGCTGCACGCATTGGGTACCCCTCCTATCCGGGTAAAATACTTCCCTACACTCCTACAATGTATTTATGTAGAATACCTTTGTCAAGGGGAAGTTCTTGAGTCTAATCGACTGGGGGCGGGAGACCTGCGGTCCCCTCGGGACGGCTGAGTCGCGGGAGTGGCTCTGCACCAACGGCCTGGGAGGGTTCGCCTCGGGCACAGCGGCGGGTCTCCTCACTCGCCGCTACCACGGCCTGCTGATCGCCGCCTTGAAGCCCCCGGTGGGGCGAACGCTGCTCGTCGCCAAGGTGGACGACAGCGCGGAGTACGCGGGGGTCACGCGCCCGCTCTTCGTCAACCGCTGGTCGGACGGGACGGTGGAGCCCCACGGCTATCAGGCGATGGAGCGTTTCAGGCTGGAGGGGACGACGCCGGTCTGGACCTACGCCTGCGCGGACGCGCTCCTGGAAAAGCGCGTCTGGATGGAGCACGGCCAGAACACGACCTACCTCCACTACCGCCTGATCCGGTCTGGTGGTCCCCTCACGCTGGAACTGAAGACCCTCGCCAACTATCGCGACTACCACTCGACCACTCGGGGCGAGGGCCGGCGGATGAACGTTGAGCCGATCCCCGACGGCCTGCGGGTCACGGCCTTCCGGGGAGCCATCCCCTTCGTCCTTCTGGCCGAAGGCGCGAAGGTCCGGCCGGCCCACGACTGGTACCGCGGCTTCCACCTCGCGCTCGAGCAGGAGCGGGGGTTGGACTGCCAAGACGATCACCTGCACGTCGGCACCTTCAGGGCGACGCTCAGGCCGGGCGAGACGCTCACGCTCATGCTGTCCGCCGAGGCGACGCCGTCGCCCGATGGCGAGGCGGCCTGGCAGCGATGCCTGCGTCACGAAGATGGGCTCCTGTCGGCGTGGCGGCGCGCCCAGCCCGCTGCCGCCAGTGCGCCGGACTGGATCCGGCACCTCGTGCTGGCCGCCGACCAGTTCGTGGTTCGCCGCCCGCTTCCGGACGAGCCCGACGGGATGTCGGTCGTCGCGGGGTACCACTGGTTCGGCGACTGGGGACGCGACACCATGGTGAGCCTCCCGGGGCTCGCGATCTCGACCGGGCGCCCCGAGGTGGCCGCGCGAATCCTCGCGACTTACGCCCGCTTTGTGGATCGGGGCATGCTCCCCAACCGCTTCCCCGAGTCGGGCGAGGCGCCCGAGTACAACACCGTGGACGCCACCCTCTGGTACGTCGAGGCAATCCGCGCCTACTATCGGGCCACGGGCGACGACGGGCTGCTCGAGCGACTCTTCCCCCTCCTCGAGGAGATCGTCAGGTGGCACGTGGACGGTACCCGCTACGGGATCCGACAGGACGCGGCGGATGGGCTGCTGCGCTCGGGCGAGCCCGGCATTCAGCTCACCTGGATGGACGCCAGGGTCGGCGACCGGGCCGTGACGCCGCGGACCGGCAAGCCGGTGGAGGTCAACGCCCTCTGGTACAACGCGCTTCGCTCGATGGCGGCGTTCACGCGACGACTGGGCAAGCCCGCGGACCGGTGGGAAGGACTCGCCGAACGCGCGAGAGCGGGTTTCGACCGCTTCTGGAACGAGGCCGCCGGCTACTGCTACGACGTCGTGGACGGCCCCGAGGGGAACGACGACGCGCTCCGTCCCAATCAGATCTTCGCCGTGTCGCTCCCCGAAAGCCCGCTCTCCCCTGAGCGCCAGCGAATGGTCGTGGAGGCCTGCGCCCGCCACCTCTTGACCCCCTTCGGCCTGAGGAGCCTGGCGCCGGGCCACCCGCAGTACAAGGGGCGCTACGCTGGAGGCCCCGCCGAGCGGGACGGCGCGTATCACCAGGGCACCGTCTGGGGGTGGCTCCTCGGGCCGTTCGCCCTGGCTCACTTCCGCGTGTACCGCGACCCGGCAACGGCCCAGGCTTTTCTCCTGCCGATGGCGCACCACCTGGGCGACTACGGGGTGGGGAGCAGCGCGGAGATCTTTGACGGCGATCCTCCCTTCGCCCCGCGCGGCTGCATCGCCCAGGCCTGGAGCGCGGCCGAGACGCTGAGAGCGTGGCTCGAGATCGGGGGAGGGCGCGCGGCTTCCCGCGTTTCCGTATACTAGGGACGGCCATGCCAGGACGCTCCAGGAAGCGCCTGCTGCTCGCGGGGGATGTCGGCGGGACCAAAACGGCGCTCGCCCTCTTCGAGGCGCGCGCCCGCGGCCCGCGCCTGGTCCGGGGAGCCGTGTTCCCCAGCGGCGAGTTCGAGAGCCTTGAGGCCGTAGTCCGCCGGTTCCTCGGCGAGGGTCCCTCCGTCAGAATCGCGGCCGCGTGCTTCGGCGTGGCGGGGCCCGTCGTCGACGGGCGCTGCGTCACCACGAACCTCCCGTGGCACGTTGCCGAAAAGAGCCTCGTTAGGGCCATTCCTGCTCCACGAGTCAAGCTCTTGAACGACCTCGAGGCCGCCGCTCACGGCGTCCTCATTCTGCCGCTCCGCGTGCTGATGCCGCTCCAGGCGGGCAGGGCACGGAAGGGGAACAAGGTCCTGATCGCCGCCGGCACGGGCCTCGGGGAGGCCATCCTCGTCTGGGACGGCGCGCGCCACCGGGTTGTCCCGTCCGAGGGCGGCCACGCCGATTTCGCCCCGCGGAACGACCTCGAGATGGACCTCCTGCGCTTCCTCCAGAAGGAGTTCGGCCACGTGAGCTACGAGCGGGTGCTGTCGGGTCCGGGGCTCTACAACATCTACCGTTTCCTGCGCGACACCGGCGTGGCGCCGGAGCCCCAGTGGCTCGGCGACCGGATCCGGAGCGGCGATCCGAGCGCCGTCGTCTCCGAAGTGGGCCTCGCGGGCGCGCATCCCCTCTGCGTGACGGCCCTGGAGCTCTTCGTCTCCATCTACGGGGCCGAAGCGGGGAATCTGGCCCTGAAAGCCCTGGCCGTGGGCGGCGTGTACGTCGGCGGCGGGATCGCGCCCAAGATCCAGGCCAAGCTTGCCGGCGGGAGTTTCCTCGCCGCGTTCTCCGACAAGGGACGGTATGCTTCGCTCCTGGGATCCATCCCGGTTCGCCTGGTCCTCAACCCTCGAGCGCCGCTGCTCGGGGCGGCGCAGGTCGCCTCTGAGCTCCTGCGGGGGAGGTGACCGTCATGATCGTCCGCGGACTCCTGATCGCCGCGCTCCTCCTCGGGCCCGTGAACCCCTCGTGGGCCCAATCGCCCCTCGTGGCAGAGCTCGAGAGCTTCGCGACGCGCTACCACGAGGACCCGCCGAAACTCGACCGGCTCCGGGAGGGGCTGACGCAGGCGGCGAAGGCCGACCCACGCGTGGAGCACCTCCTGGCGCTGTCCCGTGTCTGCTTCATCTGGGGTGACATCCGCGCCGCCGACCGCGACCAGAAGCTCGAGGCCTACGACCAGGGGCGCGAGGCGGCCAAGAAGGCCATCGAGCTGGACCCGAGGAGCGCGGCGGCCCACTTCTGGTACGGCACCAACACGGGACGGTGGGGGCAGACGAAGGGCGTGGTGCGCTCTCTCTTTCTCCTCCCGACGGTTCAGGAGGAGATCCAGGCGGTCCTGAGCCTCGACCCGAAGTTCACCGCCGTCTACGCGCTCGCCGGCAACGTGTACTACGAGGTGCCGGGATTGCTCGGCGGGGATCTGAACAAAGCCGAGGAGATGTTCAGGAAGGGGATCGAGCTGGACCCGAAGCACACCGGGATGCGGGTCGGGCTCGCCAAGACGCTGATCAAGAAGGGGCGAACCCCCGAGGCGCGGCGCGAGCTCCAGGCCGTGCTGGACGAGAAGGAGCCGCGGAACCCGGCCGACTGGACCCTTAAAGATTCGAAGGAAGCGCGCGCGCTGCTGGAATCCATCAAGGGCAAGTGATGGCCACTCGCTCTGCTAGGGCACGCGGAGGATCGCGAACGGGCGCGTGCCTCCCGTCGGCGCGCGGGTGACCGCGCCCGTCGCGAGATCCACGACCGTCAGCTCGTCGTGCCCTCCGAGGGCGAAGCCGCCGGTGAGATAGGCCCGGCGGCCATCGGCGCTGAGAGCCACCTGCTCGTGGTCCTTCCCCACGGGAATCCGGCGCAGCTCCTGAAGTGTCGTCGTATCCACCTCGGAGAGGGAGCCCGCCCCGCCGAAGACGTTGTTCGCGAGGTAGAGGCGGCGGCCGTCGGCGGAGATGGCGATGCCGTGCTGGTGGGCATTGATCTCGAGCGGATGCGTGGTCATGGTCCCGGCAGCCGTGTCGATCGCCACGAGGGCGCGGCCCTGGAAGGGCAGGTAGAGCATCCGGCCGTCGGGGGAGATGGCAAGGTAGTGGGGCTTGTCGAAGGCGCCCTCGCCGAGGGGTGTGAGCGCGATCGTCCCGCGCTTGGCCAGCGTCGCTGCGTCGAGGACGGACATGGTGAAGGTGTCGTGCTCGGGCACGTAGAGCGTTCGCCCGTCGGGGGAGAGGTAGACGCCGAAGGCGCGCTCGCCGATCGAGTCCTGGGCGCGGAGGCGGCCGCGCGCCACCTCCACCGCCACCAGCCGGTCGCCGTCAGCCCGATGGACCGCCACGTAGCAGACGGCGCCGTCCAGCGAGAGAGCCACCCCCATCGCCTGGCCGCCAAGCGCCACGCGCCGCTCGACGACGCGCGCCTCCAGGTTGACGACGGCCAGGCCCCCCGCGTAGGAGACACAGGCCCGCCTTCCGTCGGCGGTCACCGCCACCCCCCACGGCCGCTCCCCGACAGGGATCGTCGCGCGAACGGCGAGGGAGGATTCGTCCAGGATTGCCAGCGTGCCGGACCCGCGGTTCGTGACGTAGAGCGTCCCGGCCGTCGCCCCCGGCGCCGAAAGCGCGACGAGCGCGCTCCCGAGCACCAAGACCAGCAGTTGCCGGCGCAAGCTGGGGTCCTAGCGGCTCTTGCCGGCGGCCGGTCGAGGCGGTTTCATCCAGCGCCGCCCCCAATGCGACAGATCGTCCATGGCCTTGAACAGGGCGCGGCCCTTGGGGGTCAGGGAGTATTCGACCCAGGGTGGGATGTGAGAGACAACGCGGCGGGAGACGAGCTGCTCCTTCTCCATGATCCTGAGCCGCTCCCGGAGGGTCCGGGAGTTGACCCCCCCGAGCGCGTGCGAAAGCTCGTTGAACCGCTTCACCCCGCCCATCAGCTCCATGATCAGGAGGAGGGTCCACTTCCGCCCCAGCAGGTAAAGGGTGGCCTTGACGGGGCAGAAGGGCGCCGCGCCGTCCTCCGTCTTCTTCGGTCTGGCCATGGCCGCGCTCGATCCCCCTCATCATCTCTAGCAGAAATTCGAGCTACCCGCAACGATCGAGAAGGCACTTGACATTTTATGGCGCACCCAATAGGGTTGTGGTCGCCGCGGGGGCGCGGGAACCGCTACGGGGTCACGGAAGTTTACGGGGGAGAGGCCGACCGCGAAGAAGAGGAGGGACGCCACATGGCCAGACGGACGATGCTCAAACTCACCGGCGCCATGACCTTCACCGACCCTGCTGTCACAGTTCAATTCTTTGAAGGGAGGTATCACATGAGCCGATCCGTCGCGGCTGTCCTATTGGTAACGCTCGCTGTCTCTCTCGCGCCCCTCGTGGCTGCGGCCGACCCGATCTCCTTCAAGGTTCTGTACACCTCGCGCGCGTCCTTCAAGACCGATGCCCCGCTCGAGACGATCGTTGGGACCACCTCCGGCGAGGCCGTCAGCGGCAGCGTGACAGTGGACCCGGCTCGCCCGCAGGGAGCCACCGGCAGCGTCCGCGTGGACCTCACCACGCTGAAGACCGGGATCGATAAGCGTGATGCCGACATGCGCAGCAAGAGCTACCTGGACACCGAGGTGGAGGCCAATAAATACGCTGTCTTCGAGCTCAAGGGCGTGGAGATCGTCGGGGCGCTTGAGCCCGGGCGCGAGACGCCCGCCAAGCTGCGGGGCGTGCTGACGATCAAGGGGAAGCCGGTGGAGACCGTCGCCGACGCCCGCGTCACCTACCAGAAGCTGACGTTGGAGCAGCTGGAGAGCCTGCGGCGGTTCGGGTTCACAAGCGATATGATCCGCATCAAGGCCACCTTCAAGACGGCCTTCACCAACCACGGCATGCAGGTCCCCCAGCTCCTCTTCCTCAAGCTCTCGAACGACATGCAGCTCGAGGCCGAGCTGACCCTCGTCCGGCAGTAACCCGCTCGCGGGGGGGCCGGCTCCCGCGCCGGCCCCCCCTTGCGCTCTCCCCGCCCCGTCCCTATACTGCGCCGATGCCCTGGTGTCAGGCACCACCGCCGTGGCCCACCTTTCCCATCTGGAGCGGGATAACCGCTTCTGCATCGCCTGCCACAGTGCCGACGGCAAGCGCCTGCACGGCGACCTATTCGACCGCCACGAGGCGAAGCCGCCTGTCAACCTGAGCGCCGCCCACGCGGCCGCGAAGAAGGCGGTCCGGTGCCGGCGCTGCCACAAGGAGATGGGCACGGAGCAGCAGTACTCCGGTTAGTCGTCCGCTGCGCAATCGGTTGCGCGGCCGCGAAGGCTATTGCGCAGCCTCGGCGCTGCTTGGCCCTCTTTCCCCTCCTCGCCGTCCCCGAACATCTCTTCTCCGGCCAGCAGATACGGGTTTTCCCTCCGGCCGCTCCGGTCGGCATGGCTTTTGCCCATCGACGGCGGCAGTGGGTCTCAATGTCGAGAGCAAAAGGAGGAGCAGAGTCATGTCCTACAAGAGGGGTCTTGCACTGGTGTCGGTGATTGCTATGACCGGGGTCCTGCTGTTGGGCCTCACCCTGGGAGTCCAGGCCGCCGAGGAGCGCGTGATCTACATGGCGGCCATCGAGCCCAAGGGCGGCGTCACCGCGGACAAGGAGCCGTATCCGGCCGTGGAGCTGCCCAAGGGGGGCGGGTACGTCAAGAAGGCCCCGGACGCCGCGACCGGTCGCTGGGAGGTCTCGGTCTACCAGTGGTCTCCCGCCACGGTTGTCGTGAGGCAGGGAGAGCGCGTGACGCTGGAGATGGTCGGGATCAACGGGGCGAAACACACCGCCCACATCGACAAGTACCATCCGGCCCATTTCGAGGTGAAGCGGGGCGAGATCACCCGTGTGTCCTTCGTCGCCGACACGCCGGGCATCTTCAAGATCCACTGCAAGGAGCACGAGCCCGCGATGGAAGGCACTCTGATCGTCCTGCCCCGCTGAGCAGCCTGGAGGCGGGGGGATGATCGCGTTCCCCCACCGCCCGAAGGTGGGGAGGCTGAGGGTCCGTCTGGTCCTCGGCCTTCTCGCGCTGGGCCTCGCGATCGCTCCGGCCGCCGGGGCGCCGACCGGGGGTGACCCGGAGCGCGGCGAGCGGCTCTACCGGCGCTACTGCGCGGTCTGCCACGGGTCGGGCGGCCGGGGTGACGGGCCCAACGCGGCGTTCCTGGAGGACGACCAGCCTCGAGACCTGACCGACTCGCGCTATTTCGCACGCCTGAGCGACGAGCACCTCTACCGGGTCATCGCCGACGGCGGGGCAGCCATTCGGGGCTCGCGATTCATGCCGCCCTGGGGGCGGACCCTTTCCCCGGCCCAGCTCCGGGATCTCGTCGCCTTTGTCCGCACTCTCTCGATGAAGTCGCCGCTTGACGGTCCACCGCTCACGGGAGCGTTGTCCGGCAGCGCCCTCGCCCAGGAGTTGGGCTGCCCCGTCTGCCACAGGATCGGTGACCTCGAACCTGTGGCCGTGGGCCCCGATCTGACTGCCGAAGGCAGCCGGGTCCAGCGGGCCTGGCTCGTCCGGTTCCTCAAGGCGCCGCATCCAATCCGTCCTGCAGGCCATCAGCCGCTGTGGAGGTCGCGGATGCCCGACTTCCGGCTGTCGGAGGAAGAGGTGGCAAGTCTGGCGGAGTACCTGATGAGTCGGCGGCATGAAGCTCCTGAGCCAGGGCCGGGCTCGACGCCGCCGGCGTCCCTAACTCAGAGGGGGCGTGAGGTATTCAGGCAGTACGCCTGCCGCGCCTGCCACACGAGCGCAGGGACGGGGGGAAGGGCTGCGCCCGACCTCGACGGCGTCGCCCGGCGCCTTCGGCCCGGCTGGGTGGCTCGCTTCATCGAGGACCCTCAAGCCATCGATTCTCTGACGCCCATGCCCAACCTGGGCGTGGACGCGGCGGCGGCGCGGGCGATCACCACCTTTCTTTTTGCTGGTGCCCCGCCTCGGGCGGAGCCGCCGCCCGACGCCGGCGCCGTCTCGAAGGGCGCCGTGCTCTTCGCCGATCTCGGCTGTGCGGGGTGCCACCGGGACGAAGGCGCCGAGGGAAGGAAGGACATCGGGCCCGACCTCAGCGGAGCGGGGGACAGGCTGAAGCCGGAGTGGCTTTCAGAGTTTCTTGTGCGGCCGACCACGATCCGGCCCTGGCTCGCGGGGCGCATGCCGGGCTTTCGGCTCACCGAGGCGGAGACCCGCGCCCTCGTGCAGTTCATTTCAGATTTGAAGGATGACGCGGCGCCGCCACTGCCTGAGCGGTTGCGTTTTCGAGGCCTGATCCCGGCGGCGAGCATCGAGGTGGGCCGCCGGTTGGCCTCGCGGGAGTTCCTGTCCTGCGCATCGTGCCACATCGGCGGGGAGCCGCCCGAGGGGTCTCCGGAGGAGTGGGCGCCCGATCTCCGGCTCTCCGCCGACAGGCTCAATCCCGACTGGATCGTCCGCTGGCTCCGGGACCCGCAACGACTTGCTCCAGGTACCAAGATGCCGACCTATTTCTCGGACGAGAGCTCGGGACCTGAGGAGATCCTGGAGGGAGACGAGGAGCGGCAGATCCTGGCCCTCAGGGACTACATCCTGAGCCTCGGCGCGCCCGGCGGCGCGCCCGAGGGGGCCCCGACGGCGCCGCCGCGGCATTAGACCCGGGCGCCCAAAGGCGCTACAGTTACACGCAAGGGGCCTTGGATGCGTCTTCGCCTGTTCAAGAACTTCTCCCTGTTGAGCGCGGGCCTGTGGGTGGGTGTGGCCCTCCTCCTCGGCTCCGCCATCACCTATCTGGTCGAACAGAAAATGCTGGAGCAGGCCACCCTGGCCTCCCTCGACTATTTCAAGAACCTGGCGCGTTTCATCACCACGAAAGAGGATTTTGTCAGGCTGAGAACCGGGGCGGAGTACGAGGCGTTTGACCGGCTGATCCGGGAGGACTTCTCCACCTCCCACGTGGTGACGATCAAGATCTACGACCGGTCGGGCACCACCGTCTACCACTCGCGGAGGCGGGACTTCGTAGGCAAGGCGTTTCCAGACAATCGGTCGCTCCAGAAGGCTTTCCTGGGGGAGACGGTGGTGGGGCTCTCGGACCTCAAGGGATCGGAGCACGTGGCCGAGCGGCAGGCAGGGTACGAACGGCTGTTCGAGGTCTACATCCCGATCTTCCTGGAGGGCACGAACCGCGTCATCGGCGCCTACGAGATTTACAGCCCGATGGATCCCTTCTATCAGAAGATCCAGACCCTCCGGCTGTCGGTCTGGGGGGCGGTGATCTTCGGGCTGGTCCTGCTCTACACGACGCTGTCCTTCACCTTCCGGCGGGCCTCCCGGACCATCCTGGAGCAGAACCGGGCTCTCGAGCGCACCGCCGCGGAGCTCCGCGCCGCGTACGAGGACCTGAAGCGCGCGCAGGTCCAGCTCGTGCAGAGCGAGAAGCTGGCCTCCACCGGACGGCTCGCGGCGGGGATGATCCACGAGATCGGCAACCCGCTGGCGTCCGTCCTCGGGCTGCTGGACCTCCAGCTCCTGTGCCGGGGGAGCGCCGAGGATCGGGCCGAGTGCCTGGACCGCACCGAGCGGCTGGCGGGGGAGATCGCGCGCCTCCGCGGGCTTCTCCGCAGCCTGCTGGACTACGCGCGCCCGGGCCCGTCGCAGATCGCGCCTCTGGATCTGAACGAGGCGGTGGAGAAATCGCTCGTCTTCGTGCTCTCCCAGAAGGACTTCGCCTCCCTCACTGCCGAGAAGGACCTGGCCCCCGGGCTTCCCCCCGTGCTGGCCGACGAGTCGCTGCTCCAGCAGGTCCTGATCAACATCCTGCTGAATGCGGCCCAGGCCTCCCCGGCCGGCGGCGCCGTGCGGGTGACGACGCGGGCCGAAAACGGCGAGGAGGCGTGGAAGGGCGAGCATGCCGTGGGACGCGTGTTCCAGCCCGGGGAGCGGATCGTGACGCTGGCGGTCTCGGACACCGGGGTGGGAATTCCCCGCGAGCATCTGGGGCGGATCTTCGAGCCGTTCTTCTCGACGAAAGGGCGGGGGGAAGGGGCAGGGCTCGGCCTGGCGATCTGCCACAGCATCATCGAGCTGCTCCACGGCGCCCTGGTGGTCGAGCTGCCGCCCGGGGGCGGGGCGACGTTCCGCATTGTCCTGCCGGCCGGCGGGGCGGTCCCGCTGGTCAGCGCGCGGGTGGGCTATGACTGAGGCGCCCGAGCGGATCCTCGTCGTGGATGACGAGGAGAACATGGTGCACTTCCTGACGAAGCTCCTCCGGGCCGAAGGGTTCGTGGTCGAGGGGACGGGGACGGGGGAAGCGGCTCTCGATCGCCTCCGGGACGCTCCCTTCGAGCTCGTGCTCACGGACCTCAAGCTGCCCGACACCGACGGGATCGAGATCCTCAAGGCGGCGCGGGAACTCCACCCCGAAACCGTGGTGGTCCTCATCACGGCCCACGGCACCATCGAGTCGGCCATCGAGGCCATGCGGGCGGGGGCCTATGACTACGTGACGAAGCCGTTTCGGGCCAGCGAGATCCTCCAGGTGGTGAACAAGGCGCTGGAGCGGGTGCGCCTCCGGCGGGAGGTCGTCCAGCTGCGGCAGGCCGTGGAGCAGCGCTTCGGCCTCGCCGGCTTGGTGGGCAAGAGCGCCAAGATGCAGGAGGTCTACACCCAGATCGAGAAGTTCGCGGCGGCCCGGGGCGTGGTCCTCATCCAGGGGGAGAGCGGGACCGGCAAGGAGCTGGTGGCCAAGGCGCTCCACTTCAACAGCCCCCGGAAAGCCGGCCCCTTCGTGGTGATCGACTGCGGGGCCATTCCCGAGGCCCTCCAGGAAAGCGAGCTCTTCGGCCACGAGAAAGGCGCCTTCACGGGCGCCATCGCCACCAAGAAGGGCCTCTTCGAGGAAGCCCACGGCGGCACGCTCTTCCTGGACGAGGTGGCCGAGCTGGCCCCGGGGCTCCAGGCGAAGCTCCTGCGCGCGCTGCAGGACGGGGAGATCCGGCGCGTGGGGGGGACCAAGACGCTCCGCGTGGACGCGCGGGTCATCGCCGCGACGAACCGCGACCTCGCCGCGGAGGTTCGGGACGGGGCGTTCCGGGAGGACCTCTTCTTCCGCCTCAACGTCTTCCCCCTTTTTCTGCCGCCGCTTCGGGAGCGACGGGAAGACATTCCCCTGTTCGTGGATCACTTCCTCGATCGCATCGCCCAGGACGGCGGGGGGCCGCTCAAGCGGCTCTCTCCCGAGGCGCTCCGGGCAATGCTGGCCTACCCGTGGCCGGGCAACGTGCGGGAGCTGGAGCACGCCCTCGAACGGGCGGCGCTCCTGAGCGAGGGCGAGGCGATCACGGCCCGCGACCTCCCGCCGGAGATCCTGGCGCCCGGGGACGAGCTGACCCTGAGCCTGCCGGGCTCCACCGAGGGCTTCAAGGAGACGATGGCGCGCGTGATCCGGGACGTGGAGGTGCGGCTGATCCGCCGCGCGCTCGCCCAGTCGGGAAGCAACCGCACCGAGGCGGCGCGAATCCTCGGGATCAGCCGCCGCGCCCTGCTCTACAAGCTCAAGGAATACAACCTCGGGCGACTCTAGACAATCCGGGCTTGAACTTGTCCCGCCCCGTCTCTATACTGCGGGGCGGTGCTCAAGACTTGGCTCGCACTCAGCGCGTTTCTCGCCGCGGGGTGGGGGATGCCCACCGCGGCTCTGGCTTACGAGGTGGTGCCCGTGCCCGACGGGGGCAGCCTCACGGGCTCGGTGAAGTTCGGGGGAACCCTGCCGAAGCTCGATCCCATTCCCGTCAGGAAGAACCAGGACGTCTGCGGGCAGTCCGTCTCCAACGAGGCGCTCGTCCTGGGCCTCGAGAGAGGCGTCAGGGGAAGCGTGGTTCTCATCGAGGGCGTGCCCAGGGGCAAGAAGGCCGAGGGGGAGTTGATCCTGGATAACGCCCGCTGTGTCTTCGCCCCGCACGTGTCCGCCCTGATGGCGGGGGCTCCCGCCAGGATCAGGAACTCCGACCCGGTCCTCCATAACGCCCACGGGATTCTCGGGGGCAAGACGATCTTCAACTCGGCCCTGTCCGTCAAGGGCCGGGTCGTGGACGTGACGTCCAAGCTCAGGCAGCCCGGCGTGGTGAAGGTGCTGTGCGATGCCCACACCCACATGTCCGGCTGGATCGTGGTGCACGACAACCCCTACTTCGCGGTGGCGGACGAAAAGGGGAACTTCAAGATCGACGGGATTCCCCCGGGGGAATACCGGGTCACCATGTGGCATGAAGGCTTCACTCCGAAGGGCGTGGACAAGGACGGGCGGCCCGTTTACGAGGAGTGGCGGCTCCAGCGAGAAGTCACCATCCCTCGGGGCGGGTCGGCCGCGGTCGATTTCGAGATCAAATAAGGAGACGCGAATGTTCAAGCATATCTACGTCCCGGTGGACAACTCGGACCACTCGAACCGGGCCATCGACCTGGGGGTGGAGCTCGGCCGGGCGTTCGGCTCGCGGCTCACCGGCTGCCACGTGTACGCCGCGCGGCTCCACGACTACCGGTTCAAGCAGATGGAGTACACGCTCCCCGAGGAGTACAAGGACGAGACGGAGCTGGAGCGGCAGCGGAAGATCCACGACTCCCTCATCGCGATGGGCCTCCAGCTCATCTCCGACTCCTACCTGGACGTGATGGCGCAGAAGGCCGAGGCGGCCGGCCTCTCCTTTGAGCGGAAGATGATCGACGGCAAGCACTACAAGGTGCTCATCGAGGACGTCCGGGGCTCCGGCTGCGACCTGGTGATCATTGGCGCCCTCGGCATGGGCGCGGTGAAGGACAGCCAGCTGGGGTCGGTGACCGAGCGCTTCATCCGGCGGGTGAAGACGGACACCCTGGTGGTCAAGACCCTCGAGCCCGACCGCCCGGGCGCGATCGTCGTAGGCCTGGACGGGAGCCCCCAGTCCTTCAACGGCCTCAAGCTGGCCATCGGGCTCGGCAAGGCCCTCAACCGACCGGTGGAGGCCGTGGCCGTGTACGACCCCTATCTGCACTACGCGATGTTCAACGGGATCGTCGGCGTCCTCTCGGAGAAGGCGTCAAAGATCTTCAGAATCAAGGAGCAGGAGCAGCTCCATGAGGAGATCATCGACACCGGCCTGGCCAAGATCTACCAGTCCCACCTGGAGATCGCCCGCAAGCTGGCCCGCGAGGACGGCGTGGACATGGGCATCACGCTGCTGGACGGCAAGTGCTTCGAGAAGGTCCTCCAGTACTGCCGGCGCAGAGCGCCGTGGCTGCTGATTCTGGGGCGTATCGGCGTGCACTCGGACGAGGACGAGATGGATCTCGGCTCCAATACCGAGAACCTGCTGCGCCTGGCGCCCTGCAACGTGCTCCTCACCGGCGGGAAGTTCTATCCGCCCCTGGACGTCAAGGCGGAGGAAATCATCTCCTGGACCGAAGAGGCGGAAGCGCGGATGAACCGGGTCCCGCCCCAGGTCAAGGGTGTCGCGCGCACCGCGCTGCTCCGCTACGCCATCGAGCAGGGGCACACGGTCATCACCTCCAAGGTGATCAACGAGGCCATGGCGATCTTCATGCCGGCGCGGATGGCCGAGAAGATGCAGATCCTGGCGGAAGACGTCGCGGTGGCGAAGCTCCGCGCCGAGAATCAAAGCGTGACCGCCATCTGCTCGGTCTGCGGCTACACCGTCAAGGGACCCAACCCGGTGGTGCGCTGCCCCGTGTGCAAGGCGGAGGCCGACAAGTTCCAGCTGATCGACCGGGCGGTCGTGGAGGCCATCGCGGCTGAGCAGGGCGGTGTCGAAGAGGAGGAGACGCTCCCCGGGATCACGGTGAAGTGGGCCGCTGATGCCCGGGATGGCCTCCGGGAAGTCACCGACGCCTACCTCCGCCGCCGGGCGAAGGCCCGCATCGAGAAGTACGCCCGCTCCAAGCGGATCCCCGTGATCACCAAGGACCTCGCCTTCCCGATGATCGAAGAGACCGTGGGGCGCGACAAGCTCGGCGCCGGCTGGGAGACCCTCATCGCCAGGACCACGTTCGAGCCGGCCGAGCTGCCGGGCGGCAA
>Ga0209324_10001251_pt1 | contig 17366 bp, 15 predicted proteins | sample Rifsed19ft3_FD_184015 | JGI IMG/M metagenome (GOLD analysis project Ga0209324, IMG submission 184015) | Soil microbial communities from Rifle, Colorado, USA - sediment 19ft 3 (version 2) | ecosystem: Environmental > Terrestrial > Deep subsurface > Rock core/Sediment | place: Rifle, Colorado...
TCGCGACCGCCAGCGCCGCCGCGCATTCCATGCAATATTTCGCAGCCGGTGGATTCGGTGTGCCACAGTGAGCGCAGGGGGCCCAGTTCATGTACCCCACCTCAGCGAATAGAGGTTTCTGCGTCGATAAACAAGTCTCGGCTTAGCCAGCTATGGTGTTACTGAGCCGTGGACGAGGGAGATTCCGGCGGCGGCAGAAGACGCCGGATTTCCGTCAGGTTGCTGTAGTAGATCAGCCCGTCGGGGCCAATGGTCACATCCAGCCAGCAGTCGCGGGCGATGACATCATTCGCCGTCACTTGATCGAAGTCCGGCGGCGCCAGCACGAGGCGCCGCATGAGTTGCGTACCGGCCTCACAAAACACAAGCGAATCCCCCAACGCTGAATAGACGCCGCCGGAGACAAACTCCATGCCGGTGATGCCGACCGTCGAACCAAAGTCCTCTGGCGCGAACTTCTCCCGCGCTTGATAGTGGATTGCCGGAGTCCCCGGCAAAGACTTGCAATCGCTGAAGGGAGTTTCGCTGGCCTCAAGCCAGCCGTAATTCGCGCCTTTCTCGATGATGTTCACCTCTTCACATGCGTTTCCAGAGTTATCGCTCCCGTATATTCGTCCGCTCTCGGGATGGAAGACGAAGTTGAAGGGATTGCGGAAGCCGTAGGCGAAGATGCGTGGGTCGGCAGTCGGATCTCTCACGAAGGGGTTGTCGGGTGGGGCCGAGCCGTCTGCCTTGTCGATACGCAGCAGCTTGCCGATTGCCGTACCGAGGTCCTGCGGCAGTTCCTTACCCTGTGGACCTTTTTCCATTGGCATGTCAAAATCGCCAAGCGTGGCGTAAAGGAAGCCGTCTGGCCCGAAATGGATGCTCCCATTCGCGTTGAAGGACCGTACCTGGTTGATCTCTGGCAGATCAGTAACGATGTACTTCGGCGCCGTGCCCTTGTTCTTTGATTCAGTAAAGCGGATGATCGCCGGTCTTGACGTCGGAGGGGGGCCATGATCGATCCGGCTATAAAAGACATAGATGTAGTGGTTCGTTTCGAAGTCAGGGTCGATGGCAATGCCCGTGACACCGATTAGTATGTTGGCGGCCACGTCGTCAAGGTGCGCAAACGGCTCCGGCAGCAATTGTCCGTCGGGGCTGACTATCTTGATGTCCCCGGACCAGTGCTCTACGAAGAAGAGACGGCCATCGGGCGCGAATGCGATGGCGTCAGCATTGCCGGCCGGCACCACGAGCTCGGAAGTCAGGCCGAATCGGTTCGCCTCCTCTTGTTCATCGCTCCCGCCGCAAGCGATCAGGGTCAAGGAGATGGTCGCAAATAGCATTGGCGAAAGAGAGCGAAGGAGCTTCCGTTTCACTGTCGGCAGTATACTTGCGGCCACTGCTCCGAGCAACAGAATGCTGGTCCGTCTGCACCGGCAAAGCCGTCTCTTGCAGCTCATCGCGACTGGGCGTCACTGTAAACCGTAAGGTCCGCGCCCACGTAAGTCGGTTCAAAGCCGACGACATCACGCAAATATCTATCCATTATCTGAATTTCCCTCTCTCCCACGTACGCAACGGGGTTGCCTCCAGGTCCCAGACGATGTACGACAACGTACTTAATCTTGTTATCCTTGAACACCGCGTGTACCGCTTGCTTGTTTAGATCGTCCTCAGTGGGTGGCTCGGGGCAGGCCGGACACGACAAGTAGCGTAGCCCGGGCTGCTGCAGGAACCACGTGAACTGCTCGTCACTGACGCGAGACAAGTAGCCGCCGATAGAGGCCTTCTCATGAAGCGTTTGATAGTACATGACGAGCGCCGCGCCGGTGGCGTCTCCCGCGAAGGTCCATCCCGTACGCCGACCCAATGGCAGGTCCAGTACCACGAAATTCCCTTCCTCGCCCCGGATTTCATCGAATACCGCTGGTGAGGACATACGTTCAAGGTATATCGGCGGATTCCAGTACTCCAGCCATACGACGGCCAGGGCCAGCACGGCGAGTACCGGTGCCACGAGCCGCAGGCGGCCTCTGCACAAGCGCATCAGCAGATCCAGCCCAATTGCGGCCAGCACGCTCAACGCCATGATCCCGAAAACGATCATCCGCTCCGGCACCCTCCGGTTTCCCAGCAGCGGCAGTTGATCGTAGAGCTGGTATGGGAGTGGCACAGAGAAGGAAACGCCCAATAACGAGAATTTAGTCTTCTCGTCAATCCATAAATGGGGGCCCAGAGCGAGGATGGCAAAGATAAGGAAACCGATAAGCCAGGGCAGCACGCGATGCGGGTTTTGGCGAACGGTGAACAACGCCACTGCTCCCAACAACAGTGGCAGGATCCCCAAGTAGGCCGTCCCTTCGATGGTCTTTAACGCCGCCTGGTGCAGAGGGTTGGGACCACCTCCGTTCGGCGAATCACCGGGGCCCCAAAGCGGACTCGGAGTCACATACGCAAGGAGGTCTGCCGAGAACGACTCGTCCCCGCCCGGCTGGAAGTAGTCCCCACTCCTGATGTTGTCCAGCACGCCAAGAAGGTACGGCGCGCTCAATGTCAGCCAGACAAACGTGATGACTGCGCCTCCCCGCACGAGCCGGGTGAGATGATCTCGTTGGCGCTTCCATAGGTAAACGATGGACCAGTACAGGAAGAATAGGCCCATGATCAGCGCAGCATCGGTCGCGAACTCGAGCCAGTTCAGCGTAAGAATCGCCAAGAACACCCCGGTGAGAACCGCGTCTAGCACCCGGCCAGAATCCTTGAAACGAATCAGGAACAACAGGAAGAAGGGAATCGGCCAAGTCGCGAAGATATTCCAGTGGCCGCCCAACCGCATCATCGTGAAGGGCGTAAACGCGAAAATGAACCCCGCGACGAGCGCCGCCAGGTGGTTGCGCGTAATGCGATAGGCGAGGGCATAGGTGCCGACGCCGGCGAGAACGAAGCATAAGAGCACCAGCAGGTTCCAGGTGAGAATGAGATTGCCAGTTGCGAGCTGAAGGGGGATCGACATGACCCCATTGACAAAGGTGAGTGGGTGTAGGTATAGGTCCGAACCCTGTGGATATAGAAGGTGCTCCGTGTGAAATGGGTTCTCCAGAGACAGCACTGAGTATTTGACCCACCAGAGGTTCCACAGGAACTGCCAGCCGTCGAATGGAAAGAACGACCAGGTCGTAATACTATTGTCGGGGTGCTTTGCCAGAGGCCACGTCTGCACAATGGTAGCCGTGGCAAAGAACAGGCTCAGCGCCGGCCAGCGGGCCCACCGCGCCCATCTGCGAACACGCCCGGGGCCGCTCGAAACTGCGGCCGTGACGGTCGGAGCGCTGCTCTCAGTGGACATGGTCAGTCAGGAATGTGTCTCGGGGGTCTCTAGAAGCGGAAATGCTGCTGCCCCCGCTACCAGGAAGTCCAGCGGAACCCGCCAACGCCGCTCGTGTCGAATTTATTGGTCCACAAAACGCCACACGCATTGATAACGATGCCTAACGAAATCAGTGCTAAGCCATACCAGGTCAGCCGCCGGCCCATCCCTTCCCACGTCAGCAGGAAGACGAAGGGAGCATAGTCCAGAAGGTAGCGGTATCCGAACTGCGGCCAGCCCGTCGATGCCGCGAGATGATGGACGACTATGACGGGTATGATGGCTGACCAGCACGCCAGGACCAGCTTGTTCTGGTTCTTGATGGCGAAGGCGACGCTCAGCCCCGTCAGCAGGAAAAATGGAAGGATCCTGGCAAAAAGCGGGAGGCCCCACTGCGCCCAGTCAAACCAGGGCTGTGATTCCGGGCCTCTACCCAGGTTCGGAATCACAAACAATACGCTGATAGTGAGCGCCAGCGCTACTCCGACCGCGAGTCTCACCCATCGCTTGTTGATTGCAGCGAGGAAGACCAGCAGAAAGGCCGGCGTCGTCGCCCAGAAAGCAGCTCCATTCCATGAAGGCCAAATGTACGGACGGTCAGACTCCCAGAAGCGTAGGTCGTCTGAGTTCGGGAACATGTATAACGGTTTCTCGAAGAAGATCGGAGCGTGCCTTTCGATGTGTTTCACGGAGACCAGGCCGTGCTCGAGCATTCCGCCGGGCGCTGAAAGCGACGCCTTGGCATGCCACTGGTCGTACGTTGCCTGGGGCGAGACCGTATCGAAGCGTACATAGTTCAGGACGGCGAAACCGACAACGAAAATGGCGAGCCCAGCACCGAACTTCAAAACGGGACGCGCTATCCGCAAGACCCGGCCGGCAGACGCGCGGAGTTCGGGCCACCAGCGGCTGCGGATACCTTCTCTAAGCGCGAGGAACGTCTCCCGCAACTTTGTCCAGTCGGTGAACATGATCACGAAGAAGGGAAAGGTCCATACAGTGGGCAGGCGCGTGATATAGGCTGCTCCCAGGAAGAATCCCGCCGTGAATGGGCGCTTTGCGACAAGCGTTTCGTACACCGCGGCAAAGAGGAACAGTGCTGCGACGGCGTGGTTGAAGTACCAGACGCCTACATAGACGGCGTTCCACCAGTACACCGTGCCGAAGACAAACATCGCGGTCAGCCATAGCTGATGCCAAACGTTGTCGGTGAGCCGCCGCGATACCTGATACACGACACCTGCGGTAATGGCGCCGATCACGACCGAGACCAGTGTCTGGTTGATTGATAGCCCAAAGAGCGCTACTCCCGGCAAGATCACGAAAGCTGTACCCGGCGGCTCCAGCGGATAATACTTGCTTCCGTCGGCGCATGGGTAAGGCTGGCAGGCGAAGTCCAGGAAGCCGGTGAGATCCTTGCCGTTCGCAACGTCGAGCCGCCCGTGCAGAAAGGCATCTGCTAGGCGCACCGGGTGGTTGTGGGGGGATTGGCTGGGCCCGTCCAAGATGGCGTCCACGAACGGCACCTTGCCGCCCTCATAGTGATAGGCCGTGAAGTAGTAGACGAGCAGGGCAATACCGACGAACAAAAAAGTGAGACCCCACTTGGAGGTCACGATACTGTTTAGCCTGTCCGCCAGACTGAACGACTTCCACCACGGTTCCGTAGGTGGCCGCCAGATCTCTTCTTCTACTGTCATTCGATCCTTTCGGCCCGCTCTCGCTACAGGTTGTTACGAATGATAAGCCTCCGTAGTTCAAGACGGAAGTTCGTTCAGAGACGCTACAAAGCGGGGAAATGCGCGCGCCGTTGGGGTGTAAGTGGCAACTTCTACCGCTGTAGGATGTTTCTAACTCCACAGAGAGACGCCATGGGTCACCTCACGAACTCGGTCTGGATGAGAACGATTCTTGGCCTCATCGTCGCCGCAGCGCTCCTTGCCCTCGTCCTAATTCGCACAGATCTAAACGCGACCCTGGATGCGCTCGGGGGGACGGAGTTCGTGTACCTGCCGCCGGCCATGCTGCTGTTCGCCCTGGCGGTATGGTTCCAGGCACTCCGCTGGCGCTATCTTCTCAGGCCGCTCGCGGATGTACCTGCTCAACGGCTGTATCCCGTGATCTTCGTAGGTCAGTTTGCGAACAGCCTCTTGCCACTGCGAGCGGGTGAGGTGCTGCGGGTGCTCCTCTTGAAGCGCCGGGAAGGCGTGAGCCGCATGGCTGCGCTGGGAACGCTCGTGGTAGAGCGCGCCCTTGACGGTCTCACTCTCAGCGCCATGCTACTCATCTTTGTCGCCGTGGTTGACTCCAGCGATTGGCTCTGGCAACTCGTACTCGCCGGCAGTCTTCTTTTCGGTCTCGCCACTGTGGTCCTCATCCTGATAGCTCTTCACCCGGAGCGCTCCCTTTCCCTAGGCGTGAGCCTGATAGAAAGGGGGCCGGTGCGCTTTCAGGCACGGTTGCGGCTTTGGTTCCGTTCCTTCCTTACCGGCACGACCGCACTGCGCACGCCGGGCGGTATCGCCATCGCTCTTGTGACGACGGCCGCCTTCTGGGTCAGTGTTGCCGTCGTCTACGCCCTGGTAGGAGAAGCGTTCGATATCCATGAGGGCTTCAGCACCTACATCCTGGTTACAGCAGCGGCGAATCTCAGGTCTCTATCCCATCATCGCAGGGGGGGTTGGGGCCGTTCGAGTTCTTCGTCCGGGAGACGCTCGTGTTCTCCGGCGTGGCTTCACATGTCGCTACGGCCTACGCCCTTGTGCTGCACGGCACGATCCTTGTGCCACGATGATCCTTATCGGCGCGTTGTCCCTGCGCTCAACGGGTCTCTCGCTGGATATGCTCAGCGATCGGGCGGAACGGGAAGAGGAGGAAGAGGAGGAGCCGCTTGAGCCTATTTCTCGGCAAGCAGAAAAAGCTGCTTACCGAACAGGAGATGAAGGGGGCCCACTGCGAGATAGACCTTGAGTAGCAGTGTGGACTGAGGTAACCGGCTCTTGAAGGAATAGGGCAGGAAGCGGGGCCTCATCTCCTTCACCGTGAAGCCCACTATGCTCAGCGCTTCTTCCAGACTCAGGTGGCTCAGCGGCAGGTGGTGGTCAAGATAGTCCCAGTACTCGCGATATGCGTAATGTATATTCGGTTGAAGGACCAGCAGCCTGCCACCGGGCTTCAGAATGCGGTGCGCTTCGCGCAGCAACGCCATTAGCTCGTCCTTGGTGCGTAGGTGTTCGAACAAGTTGCTCGCGAAGATGACGTCCACGCTCGGCGCTTCGAAGGTGGAAAGATCCGTCGCCGGCTTGGTTAGAACTGTCACATCCTCACGCGCAGCCGTCTGCGTGTCCTCGCTCAGATCAACGGCGAACTTTCTACCGCAGCGGATGTTGTTGATGAACTCACAGTAGCCTGCCCCAAGGTCGACGACCGTATCTGACTCCCTCACGTACCGCTGGAAGAACGACTGACAAAGCACCTTCCACAGCGCGTCCTTGCGCTGTCTCTCGGCGGCGCTGAATCTCTGCTCGTACAGGTCGCTCAGGGAGTAGGGTTCGGTCTCTGCCACGAGATTAACCCTCAGGCCGCCGGTACGGACGTGCGGAGCCAGTCGATCGTGCGCTGGAGCCCCTCGTCGAGGCTTATCCTTGGTCGCCAGCCGACAACTCGTTCTGTCTTGGTTACGTCCGGAATGCGCCGCTGGATATCGTGTTGAAACGCCGGCGCATGGGCAAGCTCGAACGGCTCCGTACGTCCGCAGAGCTCCCATATCTTACGAGCGAGCTGCTCGACAGTCGTGGGCGTATCCTCGCCGATGTTGAAGTCCTCGTTCTCGCCCTTTGGGTGCAGCCCCGCCGTGACAATACCGTCTGCGATGTCATCAACGTATGTGAAGCAGCGTTGCTGCTGGCCGGAGCCCATGATCTCCAGCGGATAGTCCCCCCTCAGCACCTTCCGCGCGAGGTCGGGAATAACGTGAGCGATGCCGGGCTCATCCTCTGGATGCTCGCCTGGTCCGTACGCGTTGAACGGACGACAAATCGTGTAGCGAACGCCATGCTCCTCGTTAAAGGCGCGACAGTAGTATTCGCCCACCAGCTTCGAAAATCCGTAGTGCGTCACGGGCGGGGGGGATTCGAGCACCGCTTCTTCCGGCGAAGGAAAGATGTTGGTGCGCTCGAAAACCATTGAAGAGGAGATGTATACGATCTTCGTGCCGTGATTCACGGCGGCGGAGAAGATGCTGGAGAGCATAAGGTTATTTTCATCGAGGATGGTCGCTGGATAGTCGTGAAAATACTTTATTCCGCCGATCTTGGCGGCGAGGTGGAAGCACAGTTCCACTCCGTTGAACACCTGCTCCGTCTCGGCCTTGTTTCCCAGGTCGGCTCTCACAAACTCCACCGGCGCGTCAGATTCAAGGTTGACGTACCCCTTGGAAAGGTCGTCCACGACGCGGACCGAGTGACCGTCCTTGAGCAGCCTTCTCACAACGGAGCTGCCGATGAAACCAGCTCCACCCGTTACGAGGATCAAACGCCATCCCCCTTTCCGAACGTTATGAGCTCTATACCAGCGGCCTTCGCGCGTTCCTCGTCCCAGACGCCCCAGTAGTCTACGAGGACCGGCGGCGGGTCCAGTCGCGCCACAGCTTCCAGATCAAGCCCCAGGAAGGCAGCGTGGTTTGTCGCAAGGACGACCGCATCGGCTTCTTTGATCACAGAAGCGATTTCCGGCGTCTCGAAATAGGGATCACACACGGTTACTGCCGCCCCCTCCGCCCTCAGCAACTCCGCGGTGCGAATGGCCGGCGACATCCTGATGTCATCACTCTCGGCCTTGAAACCCATGCCCAGCACTATCACCGTCGCGTCCGAGAGCGGTCGCCCGCGCCGGTCCAGACTCTGCCTCAGACGTCGGACCATGTGCGCCGGCACACCCTCGTTCAGCTTCCAGGCCGTCAGGATGAAGTCCGGGAAGATCAGGTCCTCTACCAGAAAGTACCCGTCCTTGGTCAGACACGGGCCGCCGCAAGGTCCGGGTAACGGAATCCCGCCTCGGGGATAGTTGGCGTTCGCCATCCGTATGATCTCGTGGGCATCCTGGCCATGCACCTCCGCGAGAAGCGCAAACTCATTAGCGAGAGCGAACGTGACGTACCGGTAGACGTTCGTGAAGAGCTTCGCGAGCTCGGCGCTGGTGGATGTCGTCGTCGAGACAAGCTTGTCGGGGTTCAAGCATTTCAATACTTCAGCTGCAACCTGTGAGCTGAATTCGTCCGCGCCGCCGGTGATCTCGGGCAGCATTGGCAGCTCCTTCAGCGCAATACCGGAGGCGATTCTTTCCGGCGTGGAGGCCAAGAGGACGTCCTGGCCTACTTTCACCTTGAGTGTCCGCTCCATGAACGGCTTGACTACCTTCAAAAGCGTGCCCGGGGCAACGGTGCTACGAAGCATGATTATCTGCACCGGACGAAGGGCTTCCGCCAGCCCGCTGAGTGCCGCGTTGAGTTGCGAGTAATCGGGCCGGGACTCGGCGTTTAGAACCGTTCCGACGGTCAGGAAGATCGCGTCCGCTTCCCGCAGGTCCGCATAGTTGTTCGTCACGCGGAGAACATCACTGCCGTTCAGCCCTTGCAGAACCTCTTCGGCACCGACCTCTCGGAACGGCATCGTGCCGCGACCGATGTCGCTTACCCTGTTTTCGTCTAGATCCATCCCGATCGTGCGAATCCCGCGCGATGCGAAAGCCATCGCCAACGGCAACCCGACCCTTCCCAGGCCCACCACGCCGAGCGTAAAGTCCCGCCTCTTCACCTTTTCCAGCAGATCTTCCGGTGTCAAACCATCCTCCATCGTCTACAGAGCTGCCAGGGACTCATTCGTTACGCCGCCCGCGCGCCAGGGTTAGCAGCCACCCGATCATTAGTACCAACGAGACGGCGCCGACGGGCACAGCTATGAGCAGCGAACGCGACGGCGCGCGCCGCATCCCATAAAGCAGCCAGCGGGCGTAATTGGGAAGCTCTTTCAGCATCCGAAAGCTCGATCGCCCCGCTTCCCGATTGGTCCAAACAGCCGGCACCTGCTCTATGCGGTAGCCGTGAGCCGCCGCCTTCACCGTCATCTCGACGGAGATATCGAACGAGTTCGCTTCGTTCGGGATATTCTCCCATACTCTCCTGCTGTACGCCCGAAAGCTGTTGGACACATCGTCGCAGCTGACGGTACTCAGTGCGCGCATTGTCCGGCTGTACAGGCGCGATATTTCCTGCTTTGGCGTATCACCTACGATGGCGCCACCGGGCATATAGCGGGAGCCAACGGCGATGTCGGCACCGGCCGCGACGCGAGCTACCATCCGCGGAATCGCCTGGATGTCATCTGAACAGTCTCCCATTATCGGTATGATGACGTTCCCTCGCGAAGCCTCGAACCCTGCCCGCAAAGCGCTTCCAAAACCACGTTCGTGCAGCCGCCTGAGGCAGCGGGCATTGTAGCGATCTTCAAGCGCTTTGTGCTCACGTTGAATTTCATCGAGCGATCCAGGCCGGGTGACATCGCAAACGATCAGCAGCTCTCGCTCGAGGTCGGCCGGCAACGATTGGATCTCTTCAAGCACGTCCCTCAGGCGAGGTTCGTGGTTGAGGACAGGCACGATGAGGGAGACTGTAAGGCGTGCGCTTTCTTCGTCCAAAGGCAAGAGATTTCTAACGACCAACGTCTATAGCATATTGTAGCGCCGCTCCCTGAGCTAGAGACGCACTTCAGCTTAGATCGTTCCGCAGCGATACGATGACGCGCCAACGCTGCCGCGACACTCAGCGCCGATAATAGCCGCCTTACTTACGAACCGCACTCGCAAGCCACCGCAGTCACGGGATTATCGCTACCCAGTCGTACTTTTCGAAGGACAGCGTCCCCCATAATCCGATGACACAGCTCAGCCCCACAACACTCCACTTCAGTCCGCTCATCTGAAGACGCATGCCTGACGCCGTAAGCATCGCGAGCATCGGCAGGACGTCCAGGCTGTAGCGATAGCCGAACTGTGATGCACCGACCACGCCGTATGTGACGATAGGTATCAGGGTGAGAGCCGTGGCGACCATGGCGGCCACAGTGAGCCGGTTGAACCGGGTGTTGAACATGAAAAGGAAGGCAGGGGTTGTTAGGAAGAGGCTAAGGCCGACGACGTTCGGTTTGAAGAACGGAAACACGCTTTCGACTAGGACGGGTGGCTCGAAGAAGATCGCCTGGATGTGCCGGGCGATGTAGCTGTCGTCTTGCATGCCCTGGGACAGAAAGGGCAACGCCTGATACTGCGCGTGGTAGTATCCTTTATCTCTCAATGTCCCATAGCGCTCGTAGTTGTAGACGAGATCAAGCGCGAACATGGCACCCAGGAACGCCATGAACAGACCGACGCGAAGCAAGACTGCCTTGTCGCGAACTATCCGCATCCAGGGCCGGTCATCGCCGGGAATGAGTAGGTAGGCGAAGAAGGGCGCCGAGAGGAAGACGGGCAGACGGGAGAGTCCGGCGGCGCCGACGAGGATTCCGACAAGCCACGCACGTTTGTTGCCGGTAGCCTCAACCAGCGCCCCCATCATGAAGAAAACGGCGCAGACGTGTGCGAACGTCCACATGCTGCCATCGACGGAGGCCCACCAGAAGTTGGTGCCCAGGGCGAGGAGAAGCGTCAGCGCCGCGGAGAACCGGGTGTCCCAACCGAGCTGGCGGGTCGCGATCCAGAACAGACCCATGGCGCCCGCGCCGACAGCCATCGAGACTATTACCTCATTCGTGCTGATGCCCCAGATGGCAACGAACGGCATCAGAACGATAGCCGGAGCAGGTGGGTTGATGACGTTGAACTGAACGTCCCTGCGAAAAACACGTGGGAGTTCGGCCAGACTATCGGCGTTACGCAGCTCATCGCACCGAGCAAGGCGGCGCTTGCCCACCGTGCAGACCGCGTTCCCGTCATCGTCGTAGCGCGCAAGCTCCAGGTGATTCGGTGCGTTCCTTATGTCCAATCGCCCGTGCAACATGGAGTCAGCCAGACGGACGTATTGGTCGTAGTCTGTCGTGCGGTCGGATGACGCGAAATAGACGCCGAAGGCAACCAGGGCGACGACGGCGCCTTGGAGCCAGCGGCTGCGGAGCACGTCGAGAGTTGGCAGACCTATGCGATCAAGAGTGAGAGCGGCCTGGGCCATATGCTACACACAATAGGCTAGGACTCGAGCGGCGTCCAACCCCAATCCGGGCGCGTGGCATTAGACTGAGTCTGTTGACCTCCCAAGCGCGCGTGTGTGTGGGGCCTTATGCACCGGCTTTCGCGAAGCTTCCTGCCATCTCCGCGTACCGGTCCAGCCGCGGGATCGCCTCAGCCTCAGGAACCGGAGGGAGCCCGAAGACGCAGCGGTCGATGCCGCTTTCGGCGTAGTGAGCGATCACCTCTTCGCGTGGGAGCGTGCCGTAGACGGTCACCGGGATCGGGCGACGGCCGGCTTCCGCTGCCAATTCATTGAGCTGACGCACGCGCTCGCCGAGCGGGACCTCACCGCGCATTGGGATGGGCATCCAGGCATCGCCGTAGTCGATCACGCGCTTGAAGGTGTGCTTACCGTCGCCACCGACGTAGATGGGTGGGTGTGGTTGCTGGACGGGCTTCGGCCATGACCAGATAGGGTCGAAGTTCACGTACCTGCCGTGGTATTCAGCCTCGTCCTTCGTCCAGATATCTTTCATCGCCATGATCCGCTCCCGCATGAGGCGGAAGCGATGGTTGAAGTCGGTGCCGTGGTCCTCCATCTCTTCGACGTTCCAGCCGGCGCCGACGCCGAAGAGCACGCGCCCGCCGGAGAGGAGGTCGAGGCTGGCCACCTCCTTCGCCAGTGTGATGGGATCACGCTCCGTCACCAGGCAGATGCCGGTACCAAGCAGGAGACTCTTTGTCGCGGCCGCGACAGCCGCGAGAGCCACGAAGGGGTCGTACGAGTGCGAATATTCCTTCGGGAGGTCGGCGCCGCCGGGCCAGGGCGTGCGACGGCTCGCTGGAATATGGGTGTGTTCCGGAAAGAAGAGCGAGTCGAAGCCGCGCTCCTCGACGGCTCGCCCAAGCGTGACCGGATCGATGGCGTAGTCGGTGGCGAACATTAAGATGCCGAACTTCATTGCGGACCTCCGGTGGCTGAATTGATGTAGCGGGATTATGTCAGGACAGATCGACCGTGCCGCGCGGCGTATCGATAGTCGCGATGAGGCGAGGCGCAGCACCTGCTACAACCTGGAGATCGACAGCGAGGGCCGTCAATTTTGCGCGCGCGTCGTCCGGCTGAGGGTGCTCGGCGCGCAAGCCGACTAACCGGCAGCCCTGAGGGGACGTAAGCGAGGGATGCGGCTGTGACGCCCACTGGATAAGGAACGGGACGACTCCATCACCGGAAGGCCGTGGCGTCAGCGCCAGCCGCCACTCCAGACGGCCGCCGCCGGGGAGATCCCGCCCGCCGGGAATGACGTCACCGGGGTTGTACCCCCTGGCCCGAGCGTCTACAACCCGGCTGTCGATGTCATTAACGGCCACGGCCCAGGTGACAAGACGTGGCTCCGTGAGGGCGCCAAGCCCAAACGGCAGTGCGTCCGCGGGCGCTTCCGGTACGCGAGCGATGATCTCGAGATACGACCCCTCTCCGAGGGAGAGGAGAGCGTTGTGGGTTAGGCCTCCGGCGTGCTGACCACCCAACGCCGGCCTGACTGCGAGCCTCCTCTCCAGATCTTCGATCGCGCCCGATAGATCGAGCGCCGCGTAGACTAGATGGTCGAGCATGACGACAGGATGATAGCAGACCGCGGTGCCGGCAACATTGGTCCAGGACGTTAGATACGTGCGATGGCAAGGTGACCGCGATTGCCGAAAGCCGGATAGGTCTGAAGACCCGGCCTACGACAGCCCCCGACGGTCGCGTTTACCAATTCGGCGCGGGCCACGTTTACTTAGAGTGACGCCATGAGAAAGCGCCGTTACTCGTATAGCTATTCCCCTTCTTCAAGTCGAGAACGCAAACCGCGGGCGCCTGCGCAAGGCAACCGCGGTTGGCTTCTTCTGACGCTCGTCTTCGCGTTGGCGGCAGGCGCCGTGATCGCGCAGCAGTCGCTCGCGGGCGGCGGAGACGAAGGGTCGGCTGCTACGCGCACGAATTGCTGGACAGAGGTCGCGTGCTCAGCGGACCGCGTCGAGTCCCAGCCGGCTGACACAGCAACAGCGGACACGGACGCTAACGACACAAATGATGCAGACGCCGTGGCCGACAGGGTACCGGCGGATCCGCCCCTCGTCTCGGCAACGGCGGTGGCTGTCATCGAGGAACCGTGCGGCGCCATAGTACATGGCGACAACGCCCGAGCCCGCCTCTCACCCGCGAGCCTGACAAAGATCATGACTGCGCTCGTCGCGGCAGAGCAGGCGGACATAGCGCAAACTGTCAGCATCACCGTAGATGGCGGCGCCCTTTCGGCGTCCACGAATGCGACGATCATGGGCCTCCGGCCCGGGCAGAGCCTGGGCATGGTGGATCTGCTTTACGGCATGCTGCTCCCTTCGGGCAATGACGCCGCGATTCAGATCGCGGAGTATATCGCGGGCAGCGTGGAAGAGTTCTCAGTCCTGATGAACGCCAAAGTGGAAGAGTTGGGACTTGAAGACACGCACTTTGCCAACCCGCACGGCCTTGACGAGCCCGGCCACTACACATCTGCTTACGATATCGCCAACCTGGGCAGCCATGTGCTTGACGATCCGGACCTGGCGGCGATCGTCGGGACTCGCAGCTATCAGCCGCACTGGGACGGTCCGCCAGTGCGCAACCTGAACCTCCTGCTGGGCCAGTACCCCGGCGCTCTGGGCGTCAAGACCGGCTACACGGAGCAGGCCGGTCAGACGATTGTCGCGGCTGCCGAGCGCGACGGCAGGCGCTTCATCGTGTCCGTTCTCGGGAGCGCCGACGTCTTTGTGGACGCGACTTCGCTTCTTGACTGGGCCTTCGCCAGTGCGCCGGACGTTTGCGATCCGCCAGGCGGTAGCACGGTCTCGGCCGGCGGCTGAGCGCAAATTCAGGCGCGCGCGGGAAGCTCGATCCTCACCTTCGTTCCGCGCTCTACGGCACTCTCGATGCTTATCGTGCCGCCGTGCGCGTCCACGATATGACGGGCGATGGCGAGACCCAGTCCGGTACCACCCGACTCACGCGAGCGGGCTCTATCGACGCGGTAAAAACGCTCGAAGATGTGCGGCAGGGCCTCCGCGGGGATGCCACATCCGGTGTCGGACACGGCGATCATCGCTCGCTTTTGGGTGCACTTGACTTCGAGATCCACTCGCCCGCCGGCGTCGGTGTATTTTAGGGCGTTATCCAGCAGGACCACCAGTAGTTCTCGGAGGGGCTCCCTGTCACCAAGCACTACAACCGCCCCGTCCGTGCTGAGAGCGAGCGAGATGCCACGAGCTTCCGCCAGCGCTTTCATCGACCTTGCCGCATCCTCCGCCAGTTCGTTCAAGATCACTTCCGTGATCGAGACTGCGCTCTCGCCGGCGTCCGCCTGAGCCAGGGTCAACATCTGGTCCACCATCTTGCCGAGACGTTCTGATTCGCTTAGGATGTCGCCGAGAGCTATGGCGTCCACATCAGACGCATCGCCTTCAGGGAGCTGCATGTGTCTCTGCAGGAGCTCAGCGTTTGTTCGTACCACGGAAACAGGTGTGCGCAGCTCGTGGGATGCGTCAGCGATGAAGGTGCGCTGAGAGTCCATCGCGGTCTTGATCGGACGAAGCGCCCGGCCCGAGAGCACGTATCCACCGACGAGCGCCGGCAGGATGCTGATGGCCAGGACCGCAAGGAGGATCGTGCGCAGCTGCGAGAGCGCCGCCTCTTCTGGCTCTGTACTCCGCCCGATCTGCAGAAGAGCTTCGCCGCCCCCGACTATTCTCACCGTGAGGACATAGACGCGTTGGGAGTCTCCTTTCGATGACCTGGTGTCGGCGAATGCCTGTCCGTCATTGAGCGCGTTCTCGAGCGTCTCAGCGGAGGCAAGACCGCCCGTGTCCAGATATGGCGAGCCACCGATCACCTGGCCGCTCGAATCGAGCAGCGCATAGAAGTACCCGCCTGGGTCGAACTCCTCGCCGGACCCTGACGAAGACCCGGGCGGTCCGTGCGGTCCGCGGGTCAGCAGGGAGAGGTCATCATCAGCGCGCCGTTCAAGATCATTATCAATGCGACCAAGGATCACCGAACGGCTGGTCAAATAGACCGCCACGGTGCTCGCCAGTAGGATAACGGCGAGCACCGTCGTGAAGACGATCGTGAGACGCCACCTGGCTGCCGAGAACATCTCTAATCTCCGAGGACGTACCCGACGCCGCGCACGCTCCTGATCTCGACCGGAATGCGGAACTGCTTGAACTTCCGCCGCAGGTAGGTCACGTACACCGCCACGAGGTTCGACTCGGGCCACGACTCCCAGCCCCACACATGGTCCAGGATCTGCGCCTGCGTCAAGACGCGTCCCTCGTTGCGCATCAGCAGTTCCAGTAGCGCGAACTCTGTGGGGCTCAGATCGATGATTTTGCCGTCGTGTTCCGCGCGCCGGCGCCTCAGGTCTAGCTCGATGCCGAACGCCTCCAGCCGGTCGCCTTCGCGCGCCTCCACTTGCCGACGCGTAAGAGCACGGAGGCGCGCCATCAACTCGCGGAAGGCGAACGGCTTCGCCAGGTAGTCGTCCGCGCCGGCATCAAGGCCTTGCACACGGTCAGGGATTCCCGTGCGGGCTGTGAGCATGAGCACCGGGATCTCAATACGGTTCGCGCGCAGCCTCCGGCAGACCTCGACGCCATCCATCCGGGGGAGCATGACATCGAGAACTATGACGTCGCTTGAGTTCTCCATCCCGAGCTCGAGTCCTCGTTCACCATCGTATGCCACCTCCACTACGTGCCCGTCCTCCTGAAGCATAGTGCTGAGCGCGCGCGCCAGCCTACGGTCGTCCTCTACCAGCAGAATTTGCATTGGCCCGTCCCTCTCCTGATGCGAGTTTCCAACATCAAGATTAAAGAACGATTGGAGTCAGGGCGGCCAATGATGCCGCAGCGACGCTGGGTGCAAACGGGCGCATCGTGCTGCGCCACGGGTGATCTCAGCCGGCGGGCAGGATGCTCTTCATGTGCCCTCGGACGTGGTCGATCAAGACGCCGCCCCGGATCAACTGCTCCACGCTCACTTCCGCGCCGCCCGCCAACGCTAGCTTTCCCTTGCTGTCCAGCTGCTCGTCGCTCAGTCCGCGAATGTAGGCGGCGGTCGAAGAACTGCCCTCGCGTAGTTCTCTGAGGACGTCCGCCTTGCTGGCGGCGCTGTTGTTCTCTGCGCGGGCTTCGTTCCTGCCGTTGATGTCGTCCCAGCTGTAGGCGGGCATCTCCTTGCCCTCGGCGGCCGCTGTGATGAACTCCATCTCCAGCGGAAACTGACCAGACACATGCTGCGCAACTCCGGCGATTGTCCAACCCTCAGGCCCGCCTTTGGAACCCCATTGCCCATCGGGAATCTTCTCGATAGTTTCCGCGAACTCCGCGATCGCCTTCTCGAACTGTTCCGCTAGCGTGGCGCTCCGCTCACCCATGGCATCCTCCTTCTTGAAATCGTTCGTTCGCCGGATGTGGTTTATACGAGACCGAGATGTGGCTGCCAAGGCTATCCTGCCAGGCGAGCGTCAGTCACACGAGCTCCGCCACGAGGTCCCCCACGTCCGACGTCCCTATCCCCATCCGTCCCGCTGACAGCGACTTGATTTTGCCGCTTTCCAAGGCCTTGACGACGGCGGCCTCCATGCGCGCGGCGGCGTCTTCCTCGCCGAGGTGCGCGAGCATCATCTTGCCGGCCTCGATGGCGGCGAGGGGGCAGATGACGTCCTGGCCGGTGTACTTCGGGGCGCTGCCGCCGATGGGCTCGAACATGGAG
>Ga0209324_10001257_pt1 | contig 17320 bp, 15 predicted proteins | sample Rifsed19ft3_FD_184015 | JGI IMG/M metagenome (GOLD analysis project Ga0209324, IMG submission 184015) | Soil microbial communities from Rifle, Colorado, USA - sediment 19ft 3 (version 2) | ecosystem: Environmental > Terrestrial > Deep subsurface > Rock core/Sediment | place: Rifle, Colorado...
AAACAATCTCCCTTCACCGGCATGCGGGTTAAGGGCGGCTACTGCAATCCTCGGGGCCTTTGTCTGGAAGTACCCCATAGCCTTATGGGCAAGACGGATCGTTCTAAGCACTCTGTCTTTTTTAATATTCCTGAATACATCTTTTAATGCCATGTGGGTTGTAACCAGTATTACACGAATACCGCCGCCAACCATCATCAGGCCAAAATCCTTTGTACCGGCCAGTTCAGCCAGCAGTTCGGTATGCCCGGGGTACTGAAAACCTGCTGCATTGATAATTTCCTTATTTATAGGGGCCGTGGTAATTGCATCTATCTTCTTAGCGAGTGCAAGCCCTGCGGCCATTTTTATGTAAGATACCGCAGCAGAACCACAGGCCTTGCCGGGCACACCGTACTTTAGTCCCTTTACATCAATATTGTGCAGATCAACAATTTCAATCTTTCCGCTGCCTGCCGGAGCAGATGCGATCTTATCAATCACCTTTATCTCTGCCCTGAGCCTGCATGTCTTTAAAACCTTCTTTATTACCTCTGCATCCCCTATCACAACGGGACGGCATATCTTGTTGATGTCATATTCGAGGATAGCCTTTACTATAATCTCCGGCCCGATACCAGCCGGGTCCCCCATTGTAATGCCTACTACCGGTCTCTTTGCAGTACCCATAATCGCTTCCTCCTTACTTCTGATATCTGATACTTACTTATTTCCCGCTGTTTCCGCCATCTTCCCTTCCGGCTCTATATGTACAACAACTTCCGTCACCTCAGTAAACTCCTTTTTGATCCGGCCTTCCACCTTATGCGCCAACTCATGGGCCTCTGAAATACCCATATCTGATGGTACATGAAGCCTTAAATCCACAAAGACATCAGTCGGCGTGCCGCGCGACCGGATATCATGACACTCTGTCACGCCGTCAACTTCAAGGACAACATCTCTGATGAGTCCGGGGTGTATTCTGAAATAGTCGCTTAATACCTTTGCAGACTCAAGAAGTATATGATATCCGGTTCTGCCGATTAGTATTGCTATGATAAAGGCCGCTATAGGGTCTATCACCGGCAGGCCGGCATACACCGCAGCAAGACTTATCAAAACAGCCACAGAGGCAAAGATATCGCTCTTCGTGTGCATAGAGTCTGAAATAAGTATCTCACTCCTCAGCTCCTTCCCTTTTGAACGCTCCCACATCATTACAAATATATTTATCCCCATAGTAGAGAGGATTACTAAAAAACTGAAGCCGGTTACATTCGGGGTAGTTGAGTCCATAAACCTTAAATATGCATCCCGCAGTACATGATAACATGTAAGGAACAGAAGGATGGATATACCGAGTGACGCCAGCGTCTCGTATTTCTTGTGACCATATGGGTGGTCTTTGTCCGGCGGGTTATAGGCAAGCCAGATACCCACAAGCCCGACAACATTTGATGTCCCGTCAAAGAACGAATGATACCCATCCGCAACCATGCTCAGGGAATCTGACATGTGGCCATAAAACAGCTTGGCGAGGGCGGCAATCATGTTCAAAAGGAGTGTGTAAGTGAGGACTTTTCTTACAGAAACATAAGAATTCATCTTAAAGATTATAGTCTACGAAAGGAGGAAAGGCAACAGACAATCCCATACAATTTTAAAGGATAATTTTAAAGGATTGACAACAAAATCTTATCCTGCTAATTTTGACACCAGGAAAACGGAAAAAACAATAAACCAATAAGGGAGACTTATGAACGCAGCACATATCCACATAGCTCTGACACACATTCCAGTCATAGGCATTATCTTCAGCGGTATACTACTGTTTATTGCCTTTCTGACAATGGATAAGAAATGGCAAAGGGTGTCATACTGGTTTATATTTTTTGTCGCAATTTCCACCATCCCTGTATATTTATCAGGGGAGCCTACGGAGGAGATCATTGAAAAACTTTCCGGGGTTTCAGAGTCTTTCATTGAGGAGCATGAAACTATCGCCTTGATTTCTTTTATCGCCATGGAAGCGCTTGGACTCCTGTCCATTATCGGCCTCATAATATACAGAAACAGGCCGATGTTCCCGGGTTCTTTTCAGGCAGGGATGCTGCTATTCACATTCATCATCATGGTCCTGTTTACCTATACTGCCTATCTTGGCGGTCATATCCGGCACAGTGAGATCCGGCCGGACTTTCAGATCAATGGGCCTGGTCAGGCCGGAGATGTTACTAATCATAATGATAATGACGATGACTGACTATTCCGGCGTCTCCAAAAGAAGGCCAGGAAAAGAACAGACGCAACAATCGCAGTAACCGTTCCAAACAGAAAGGTCGCCTGCGGGCCTTTTATATCCCACAGCAATCCTGCTATAAAACTGGATGGGAGTGTAATCAGCCCAATCACTGTGTGATAGACTCCATAGCCGGTTCCTTTGACGTTGTTGGGAAGCAGGGTGGCTACGAATGCCCGTTGCTGTCCTTCACTTACGCCCATAAAAATGCCGTATAACAGGAAGAGTATCCATACAGTGGCCTGAGATACAGCAAAGGCAAATCCTGTGTAGATCAAACCGAAGAGGATATAACTTCCGAGGATCATCCGTTTCTTTCCAAAGTAGTCGGCGGCAATGCCGGCAGGTAACGATGACACTGAATATACGGCATTAAACAACAGATACAGGACGGTAATATTAAACAGCCCGCCTCCTGCATCCTGTATTTTGAGTATTATAAATGCGTTACTGAAGTTACCCAGGGTGAAGATAGCTACAACGATAAGAAATTTTTTAAAATCATGGTTTGTAAAACTAAGGCTGAGCAGATGTTTGTGACTATCCGGATGGGACGGCTGTATCTTCTCCCTGACAAATAATATGATCAATATTACAGCGGCCGCTCCCGGCAGGATAGACAGCCAGAATATAGTTCTGAAGGCATACTCTGTTATACTGGAATCCCGCATAAAGACGTCTTCAGAATTGTAGTTAACACCGAATAAGTATAGGACTGCTATAGCAATTGCCGGCCCCACAATAGCGCCGAGGGTATCCATCATCCTGTGAAAACCAAAGGCACGGCCGAGGCGATCAGATTTCGTAGACTCAGCAATTATCGCATCCCTTGGGGCAGTCCTGATTCCCTTGCCAATCCTGTCAATAAAGCGGTAGATGAGCACACCCATCCATGTCGCAGCCAGAGCAAGGATGGGTCTCGTAAAGGCAGACAAACCATAGCCGTACAATATCAGCGGCTTTCTCTTCTGCATCCTGTCTGATATGTAACCGGAAACAACCTTAAGCAGGCTTGCAGTGCTTTCTGCAATGCCTTCGATCAACCCGACTATCGTCTTATTTACTCCAAGGATATTGGTCAGAAACAACGGCATGAGCGGATATATCATCTCACTTGATACATCCATGAAAAAACTCACCCAGCCGAGGGTGAAGACATTGCGCTCAAGGCCGAGGAATTTCTTATTGTTATTATCCATCTGACTTTATAACCCTACCCTCTCCCTCAACTCCTCCAAATATTCCCACCGTTTGTAGACGGATACGAGCTCTTCTTCAATTGTATTGAGTCTTGTTTTGGCTTCGCTCATCTCAGCAGGAGTTTTCTTGAAAAATTCCGCATCCGACATGAGCGTGAAAAGTTTTTCCCGCTCGCTTTCAAGCTTTTCGATTCTTTCCGGTAAAGAGGCCAATTCCTTTTCTTCTTTAAAGGAGAGTTTCAGGGGACGGGGTTTCTCTTTTTTTACTACATCTTCTTCGCCGGTTTCCTTGCCCCCTGGTTTTGATTCCTTTGCATTAGGCCTTCGCTGCGAGAGCCAATCATCATAACCACCGGGGTATTCGGCGATAATCCCATTACCTTCCAATACCATGGTGCTGGTTACAACATTATTAAGGAAGGCACGGTCGTGACTGACTAAAAGCAGCGTCCCCGAATACTCAACCAGAAGCTCTTCCAAAAGCTCCAGTGTCTCGATATCCAGGTCATTGGTCGGCTCATCCATAACCAGAACATTGGACGGCCTGGTAAAAAGCCTGGCCAAAAAAAGACGGTTGCGCTCACCACCTGAAAGGACTTTGACTGATGTCCTAGCCCGCTCAGGCGAAAAGAGAAAATCCTGCATGTATCCTATAATATGCCGGGGCCTGCCGTTAATGGTAACCGTATCGCCTTTGCCGCAGACATTTTCAATGACCGTCTTTTCTTCATCCAACTGTTCACGCAACTGGTCGTAATAAGCAACCTCAAGATTCGTCCCCAGGCGCACCTTGCCTTTGGTGGGCGTCATCTGACCCAATAGTAAACGCAAAAGTGTGGTCTTGCCCGCACCGTTGGGCCCAATAACGCCGATCTTGTCTCCGCGCATGATCTGTGTTGAAAAATCTTTGATAATACAGTTGTCGCCGTAACTGTACTCGAGATGGGAGACTTTTATAACCAGATCCCCGGAGAGTGCGGCCTCCTGCGCCCTCATATTGACCTGGCCTATCGCCTTGCGCTGTGCTTTTTTCTCCTCGCGCATCCGTTCCAGCGCCTTGACAGTACCTTCATTACGGGTCCGGCGGGCCTTGACCCCCTTGCGGATCCACATTTCTCCTTCTGCCAGTTTTTTGTCAAACTCCGCCTGCCTTGCCGCTTCATTATCGAGGGCATTTTGCTTGCGGATTAAGAAGGTTTCGTAATCACAACTCCAACTGAAAAGCTTTCCGCGGTCAAGTTCGATGATTCGCGTGGCGATATTGCGCATAAACATACGGTCGTGGGTCACGAGGAGCAGTGTCCCCGGATAATTCTTTAAAAATCCTTCCAGCCAGTTGATGGAATCAATATCAAGATGATTGGTCGGCTCATCGAGAAGAAGAATGCCTGGCTGTATGACCAGCGCTTTCGCCAGGAGTGTCCGGCGTTTTTGCCCTCCGGATAAATTCCTGAAATCGGATTCCGGATCAAGCTTCATTTGAGCAATAACATTTTCCACCTGATTGCTGATATCCCAGCCTCTCGTATGATCTAATTCCGTCTGCAGCCGCTCAAGCTTTCGCATGAGTTCCGGTGAATGATCCGTGTGCAACTGATGGCTGACATGGTGATAATCCCTGATAAGGCCGCCGCGATTGCCTAAACCGGAGGCCACAATATCAAAGACGCTTCCGGTAATATCTGCCGGAATTTCCTGCGGCAAATGCGTAATCTCAACGCCCTGCTGGCGGATAACCTTTCCACCGTCAACTCCCATCTGGCCGGTGATCACCTTCATGAGTGTTGTCTTGCCTGTCCCGTTGCGGCCCAAGAGTGCCACACGCTCACCGGCTTCCAGATGAAGGGTTAACTCATCGAACAAAAGCGGTCCGCCGAATGCGACGGAGATTTCATTAAGACTGATAAGTGCCATAGTTATTTTGTAATCCTTATATTGTTAATTCCACAGTTAAATTATATCCTGTTCCGCTGACCTTTATCAAACAGAGATTGTTATTCTCCCTGACAAGTGGTATTATTTGCAAAAATTTCGGGGTAAACAGAAAATGCCTGTCTTAAACAAGGAAAACTTAGAGAAGTATCTTACTTCTCTGTATAAGGGAAATGTCATTATAACATCTATTAATGAAATTGGCAGGGAAGGGACAGAGGAACTCAAAGGCTTCGGTTATGGGGTGCCCTATATTATAAGATTTTCTGTTAACAATGAGGTAAAGAGTGTGGTACTTGAGACCATGTCGCCGAATTCATTCGGCCATGACCACTTTTCTGACAGGGCACAGAACTTATTATGGGACCATTCTTCATTCAACCGTTTACCACGGCATGTACGGTCTGTAGATGTCGGGGCATTTACACATGAAGGTAATATCATATCTGCAGGTGAGGCTGAGGAATTCTTTATCATCACTGAATTTGCTGAGGGTCAAGGCTATAACAAGGACCTTGAGAGGCTGCTGAAAACCGGGACGCTCGAACATGCCGATGAAGCGAGGGCTAAGGCGCTTGCTGAATATCTTGTCTCCATTCATAAGGTTAAGATAAATGCACCGCATCTCTATACAAGGAGGATAAGGGATCTCATAGGTCATGGTGAGTGCATAATGGGGCTTATTGATAATTACAGGACCGTATATGAGTTTATCACCGAGGAACTGCTTCAGAAGATAGAAGAGGGGAGTGTCAGATGGAGGTGGAAGATAAAAGGGATGAATCACCGTCTCTGTCAGGTTCACGGCGACTTTCACCCATGGAATATTCTCTTCAGAGAAGGGACAGATTACACAGTACTCGACAGGGCAAGGGGGGAGTGGGGGGAGCCTGCTGATGATGTGGCTACTATGGCCATAAACTATATATTCTTTTCAATTCAACGACATGGAAGGCTGGAAGGGGTGTTTGAGAGGCTTTTTAATGTCTTCTGGGATACATATTTTAGCACTACCGGCGACAAGGAGATGCTGAGGGTCATACAGCCATTTTTTATATGGCGCGGACTGGTAATTGGAAACCCTTTGTGGTATCCTACATTGCCTTTTGACAGGCGTAGAAAGGTGTTTAACTTTATAGAAAACCTGCTTGGAGAGGATGAGTTCAGGCCGGAGAGGGTAAACGAGTATCTGGGGTAAGGATGATGAATGAGGGTTTTGCAATATGGCTTACAGGACTGCCGGCATCCGGTAAAACGGCCGTGGCGGAGGCAATTATAAGACGGCTTGAGGAATTGTATGAGACAAAGGTAGTGCACCTCGAGTCTGATTCACTTCGTAAGGTACTGACTCCTAATCCAGTATATTCTGTAGCTGAAAGGGAATGGTTTTATGACGTAATGGTCTTTATAGGGGCAATGCTGACAAAGAACGGGATCAACATTATTATTGATGCAACAGGCAACAGGTTGGCACACAGGGAAAAGGCACGCGATTCTATGGGGAAATTCCTTGAGGTTTATATACGGTGCCCGCTTAAGACCTGTATTGACAGAGATCCAAAAGGCATTTACAGGCTGGCACAGCTTGGAAAGACTACCACGGTACCAGGGATACAGGATGTGTATGAGGAACCGGTTTCGCCTGATATAATCATTGACTCAGACCAGGTCACACCGGAAACTGGGGCAGAACATGTGATTGCCAGGCTCAAGGGAAAACACTGGGTATGACGGATATTTTTGTAGAGCGTTTAAACGGACTATCCGTAGCAGAGCGGATGGTGGAAATCGTTGAGCGCAAGGGGCTCGGACACCCGGATTCTGTATGTGATGCTATCATGGAACAGGTCTCATTAGCCCTCAGCAGGGAATATATGAATCGTTTTGGGGTCATACTGCACCATAATATAGATAAAGGACTCCTCGTTGCCGGAGAAGTCGAGAGAAAATTTGGCGGGGGCAGGGTCGTAGAACCTATGCGGCTTATATTCGGGGATAGGGCAACCTTCAAACTGAATGATGCAGTTATACCGGTTAATGATATTGCAATAGATACTGCAAAACAGTGGTTTAAAGACAATCTGCGGTTCGTTGACCCGGACAAACATGTGAGGTACCAGGTGGAAATAAGGCCTGCATCTGCTGAACTGCAGGACATATTCAGCCGCGGCGACAGGGTGTTTGCCGCAAATGATACATCTGCGGCGGTCGGGTACGCACCCTTCACTGACACTGAGACAGTGGTGCTCGAGAGTGAGATATATCTTAATTCAAGGGAGTTTAAAGAACAATTCCCTGAGACAGGTGAGGACATAAAGATTATGGGGTATCGTCGCGGCAAAGAGCTTACGCTTACGATAGCCATACCTTTTCTGGACAGGTATATAGAGAATGAGAGTGCATATTTTGAAAAAAAGCGCTCTGTATCAACGGCCATAGAAGATTTTGTCATGTCGAAATGCAGCAATTTTGATAAGGTGGATGTATTTGTTAATACGCTTGATAAAGAAGGCAGGGGGCTTGGGGGGATGTATCTGAGCGTCCTCGGGACATCTGCTGAAGACGCAGATTCCGGTGAGGTAGGACGCGGCAACAGGGTAAATGGCATTATAGCCCTTAACAGGCCGTCTGCTGCTGAGGCAGCGGCCGGGAAAAATGCCGTCAGCCATGTCGGGAAGATATATAATATTCTGACCCACAGGATGGCGCATACAATATATGAAAGCGTAGATGGTATAAAGGAAATCTATGTCTGGCTTGCGAGTCAGATAGGGAGCCCTGTCAGCGAGCCTGTACTCGCATCTGCCCAGGTCTTGTTGGAACACAGGGCTTCAGCCTCATCAATATCAAAGAAGATCAAAGAGATAATTGAACGGGAATTGTCAGAAATGGATGCATTTTGCAAGGAGCTGTTACAGGGGAAATATCCGGTATGCTGATACCGTCCCATGGACAATAATAATCTAATATGGAGGTAAATACCCGATGTTAAATAAAAAGCAGGAGGCCCTCAAGAAAATGCTTATGGAGAAGAAGCGGGAGATATGGAATGACGTTAAGGACAAACTGTTTCAACAGCTCGGCAAAGATTACAGGAGCGAGATGGATACTGTGCTCGACGAAGGTGATAAGGCCCTCAGCGATCTTGCTGAAGAGACAGGACTCACGCTGGTAGATCTGAGAAGAGATACACTGGAAAAGATAGACCAGGCATTGAAAAAGCTCGAGGAAGGCACATATGGTATTTGCGAGGATTGCGGGAACGGCATAAGCGAGCAAAGATTAAAAGCCCTGCCATTTGCAGTCCATTGTGTTGAATGCAAGCAGAGGCGTGAAGAACTGGAGCAGATCGAAAAGGAGCGGGACAGGTTTGGGCCAGCCCCGGTGCATGAACCGGGCGAAGAAGCAATGTAGCATTAAAGGTTTTTTAATTCTTCAATACCAAAAATATTTATCTTGCTTAAGTCACGGCCCGGGAAGAAGTTCATGAGTTGACGCAGAAGGACCTTTTTGGGTGCAAAACTTGCGAGAAATACATGTATTTTCCCCAGTGAATGGTCGCGTATATCTTCAAGGAACTTTAGCTGGTGTACCTTCTCTTTTATATAGAATTTTACTTTGCATTCATAGCATTGACCGGTCTCTTTATCCGGGTCCCATGCGCCAATATCTATCTTCTGCCCTTCTTCCCTTGACCTGTCACGCCTTGTATTCCAGTCATTAATTACAACATAACAGTCCCTGCGGACTATATTATTCTCACTGTATGAATAAAGCTCCTTAATCCTGTGATACAGGTAGACTTCAGGAAACAGACTGCGCTTTTTGCCAAGAATCGAAAGCCCTTCTTCCGTCTGGGAATAACTTGAGTAGAGTGAAAACAGGTGTTTAAAAAAGGTCTGAAAGAGATCGTCATTTTCCAGCATCTTCCTCTTTGCCCATATCTTCACACTTTCAGGCAGAGTTGTAACGCTGTTAAGATCCATGAGGTCTTTTTCCTTGAAACAAAAACATATTATGGATGCGTAATTAGAGAAGTCATCTCCCCTCTTGGAGAGAAGGATTGCATTGATGGCAGTTACATCTTCGTCAGACTCTAACTCCCTTAGGAATTTTTCACTTCGCTCATCTACGGGAAAGTCTACTTTCATCATTTAGCTCTATATTTTCCATTGCAATCCTTGGGGAAAAAATAACAGGAGAAAAACCCATCTTGTCAGTTATATGGGCTATTATTGCTGATGAATGCGGCAGACACTGGTTTATAATAGAAAGAACATTCTTTTTTATCTTAACAAGGCTGGTAATCTCTGCAGGAGACATAGGTTCCATGAGGATAATCTTTGCCCCCAGCACGATCTCGATCTTAAATGGTCCTTCATCCGGGTTGAAGGTAATCCTGTCTGTTATTGAAACAGAGAAATTATCACTCTTACGCTTCGGCACGCTGACCTTATGGGATACATTTCGCTTTAATTCTACACGCCTCATAGCGTCTCCATTCATTGATGAAGACCTGCTCGCATTAATACTCTGCAAATAGCAGTCTATATCCATTATCTTGCTGATTATATCCATAGTCAGGGGAATACCAAGAGGTTAAACTGTCTTTATGCCTCTTTTGTCCGGCGGATAGATCCAAACAATGGCCTTCTGCGATCATCTATCCATGGTTTGAGAGAAATGGTTTTTCCATTTTTAAACACGGCATTTATCGAAGGTGAATGCTGGTTTAAATTTGTCACCCATTTGTCGAGAACCAGTGGATGAACTTTTTTCCTTCTTGAATTCAGCGGCCTCTTCTTTAACCCTAAATGAATCACGTCCCTCTGATAATAATCAGGGATGGATTCAAGCCACATCTGATATTCAGGATCATCCGTTCCTTTCATATCATCCAGCGCCGCAGCCAGGTAATCACCTGAGTGGGCGAGCTTTACAAGATCGTTCAAATCCAAAGTCTTTGTATGCTCAATTATATCAATCAGGTTCGGCAGGATGTCCCATTCGAGGATTGACTTGAATCTGCTTGATTTTTCAAGTTTTTTAGTAATCTTGTCAATCTGTTCACTGTCAGCAAGATCTGAAGACCCCGGTCTTTCATTTATCCCTGCATCACCGGCAACAAGGTCATTCATATGCGACAGATACCTTATGAAGAAAAGTCCGATAACCACCTTAGACAGGAGCCTGCTCATCTGACGTCCTACTGCAGGACTAAGATGCCAGAGTGCAAAAAGCCGCTCATATGTCAGCTCTGACACATGATGAACAAACCGCTCATCCTGAATATTCTTAAGCAGAAGCTTGAATTCTTTCTCTTTCATGCCAGTCACTCTAACCAAATAGCGCTCCTATGTCAAGTAGAAACAGCAGAAAAAACAGCAGAACCGCGCTCTTAAGTTGACGTTCAAGAATGCTCCAGTTGCAAGGAAGGACTTAAGGTTTGAGCTGAGGCGTACTGTGTTGTACGTTGAAGCTCAAATCTTAAGTCCTGACGCCGCAAATGGGGTATTATTGGACGTCAACTATACGCACCAGCGTATTGCTTCAAACTCCTCAGTCGGCACCTCAAACGATAAGTATCCGGTTTTGGGCCACCGCTCCAGTTCTTCCTCTCCCCGCGATACAACCACGACCAACTGTACTTCCTCGTTTACCGATGCCTTAATTGCTTTGAATGGGATAGCTATCTCTATAATCTCATCAACAGCAACCTTCTCAATATCCTGCACCTTCGTCCATTGCCCTTTTTCATCTTTCACATATTGCGCTGCAACTGCCTTTCCTCTCCGGGGAATAGCTATTTCAATCCTGCTGGCATACGGCTTAATTATCTGGATATTAAAAGTTACTCTTCCATCATCAGCGGCAGAGATGAGGGTGGCCAATGAATCAAGCCGCAGGAATAAATTATTCAGGTCAAAACCATAATAGATTCCATACAGTATATTGTCTACCTGGTGCATCGCCCCGCCTGCGGCCCTTGTGTCATAAACACCTGCAGGCAGCCATTCGTAATAGCTTGTAACCCTGCCGTCAATTTCCGGCTTAAGGAATGCTACAAGCTCACGGGTAAGTTTACGCTCCCGTTCTCCTCTCAACAGAGGAATCTTAAAGTGCTCCGGCGCATCTTTCCCGAGGGCCTTATATACACCCATCAATTGTGCCCTGAAGAGCTCGTCAAATTTGTCATCCATCCCTGAATTGTGCTCTTCTCCAAACCACCAGCACCAGTCGCTCCCTTCTGCAATGTACATCTTCTCCCACGCCTCAGCTATTTTATCCTTTTCAATACCTTTTTCCTTTTTCACCGTGGCCTCAAGAAAGTCTCTTGTCTCCTTTACAAGGTCCCACGCGGAATTATCCTCTTCATGCCCGATCCATATCTTAAAGTTGTGATTAATCCATGAGCCCGGGAACAACTTTCCCATATCCCTCGCCGGAGGCTGCTCTGAGAGATAATCACTCACCCTGACGGTCTTAAATGCACTCTCCCTGCTCAATCTTTCATAAAGACATGAAAGAAAATCATGTCCGTCATTTTTATAGTGCTCCCAGGCATTCTCTCCGTCCAGTATTATGGAAACGAGGTGGTCGCCGTCATGCCATTCAACACCCTTTCTGATCCGGTGCAGGCGTGATATAAGGTCATCAACAGCCTTCTTACTGTCCCACCTGGAATATACAAAACCTACCAGATCCGAGATCTGGTGGTCCCTGAAAATCATTGATAACCTGTGGCCCTGTTTTTCTATACTGTAAGGTTTATAAAGGGCCTCCGGAACAGGGTCCTCATCCGAAAGCCTCCTGCTGAACTGTATGTCCAGTGACCTTGCCAGTATCTCTTCATCTGTTGCAATCCATTTTATCCCTGCCCGTCCCATCAGAGGTATAATTTCCTCACTGACTGAGCCCTCGGACGGCCACATCCCCTGCGGAGGAGAACCAAATATCCTGGAGTGATATGAAACAGCATTTTCAATCTGCGCCTTTGCATCCTCAGGATGCCTGAACCTCTTCTTAGGCAGTGATATCCCGGGTATAGCAACCTTCGCAATGTCTGTATCACACAATAATGGTAAAATCGGATGATAATAGGGGGATGCTGTTACTTCAATCTGTCCCCTTGCCATCAGTTTTTTATATTCCGGTATAATCATCCTCATCACATCTATCTGTTTATTTATCAACTCACACTTTTCAGTCTCAGAAAAATCCCTGCCCTTTTCAATAAGGGATTTCAGAAACGGATCATTGTCCTTGAACATTGGATCAAACCATGCAAGATTAAACCATACCTGCAGGTCCAGAAAATCCTGAGTGGTAAACCGGCGGCATGCCTTCTCAAGCGCCTGCGGGGTCGGGGAATATCCCCTTCTTTCCAGAATATCCCTGTAACGGGGATAAACAAACAGCATATTATCCCACTGAAGTGAGAAGAAATTTGTTAATATGAATATCTTGTCATTGACAGTCAGTTCTGATGCAGGCTTAAGCGTCAGGTCCATATATTCATCAGTAGCCCCGCTGTCTGTATATTTAAGGATCTGTTCCACTAATGACGGGACCATGTTGACCGTCTGATGAATATCAGGAAAATTCTCAAGGATAGCCACCATATCGAAGTAGTCTTTAATACCATGCAGCCGTACCCACGGCATCACAAACCTGTCCGATATAGGGTCCAGATAATAGGGCTGGTGCATATGCCAGAGAAATGCTATATGAAGTGGCCTATCTTTCATTTTCCAATTCTGACGTCTTACTTCTTACTTCTAACTTCTCACGTCTTACTTCTCACGTCTTACATCCTCCCCCTCATCCTCAAACCTGTAAATAATCTCCCCTTCCTTAACAAGCCCCAGCTTTTCTCTCGCGTATGCCTCTATATAATCAGGGTCAGTCTTAAGTAATTTGACCTCTTCGCGTAAGTTTTTATTTCCTTCCTGCAGACGTTTTATATCCTCACTGATCCTGTTATACTCACCCCTCATCTTCATGTATTTAATGAATCCAATATCATAAAAAAGGAAAGAAATAAGCAGGTACACAGAAACTATCCCTGTAATAGCAAAAAACATCCACTTTTTATGTTTTTTTGACAGGTTCAGATTTCCCCTGAAATTTCTCATACCTTGAAAGCCCGTCTGCCTCTGAAAATGGCCGTCTCTCCGAGTTCATCCTCTATCCTGATAAGCTGGTTATACTTGGCCAGCCTGTCAGTCCTTGATAATGATCCTGTCTTTATCTGTCCGGCATTACATGCTACAGACAGGTCAGCTATTGTTGTATCCTCTGTCTCACCGGAGCGGTGGGAAATAACTGCCGTATATCCTGCCCTCTTTGCCATCTCGACAGAATCAAGAGTCTCTGTCAATGTCCCTATCTGATTAACCTTAACAAGTATTGAGTTGCCGACACCCTGCTTTATACCCTTTTCAAGCAATTTAACATTAGTAACAAATATGTCATCCCCTACAAGCTGTACTTTGCTGCCAAGTCTTGAAGTAAGTTGTTTCCATCCATCCCAGTCATCCTCTGAAAGCCCGTCTTCAATTGAAATGATAGGATATTTGTTTATCAGGTCTTCATAAAAGCTGATCATATCCCCTGACGACCGTCCTTCTTTCCCCTCACCCTTAAAATAATATTTCCCCTTTTTACAGAACTCGCTCGATGCTGCATCCAGGGCTATCAGAATATCCTCTCCCGGCCTGTAGCCGGCCTTCTCAATTGCCATGATTATCAACTGAATAGCCTCTTCATTGGACGAGAGGTTCGGTGCAAACCCGCCTTCATCGCCTGTTGACGTATTATACCCCTTTTCCTGGAGTATTCCCTTCAGGGAATGAAACACCTCTGCGCCCATCCTGATGGCATCCCTGACATTATCAGTCCCAACAGGGACTATCATAAATTCCTGGAGGTCAAGGTTATTGTCAGCGTGTTTGCCTCCGTTCAATATATTCATCAGGGGGACAGGCAGTTCTCTTGCACTTACACCGCCTATATAACGGTACAGCGGCAGGCCTGTATCATCCGCAGCAGCCTTCGCCACTGCGAGAGACACGCCCAGTATGGCATTAGCCCCAAGATTTCCCTTGTTCTCCGTGCCGTCCAGGTCCAGCATAATCCTGTCTATCAGTACCTGCTCCGCAACATCTATGGATAGTAACTCAGGACCGATCTTCTCCATGATATTTGCGACTGCATTTTCCACACCTTTGCCAAGGTACCGGCTCTTATCTCCGTCCCTTAGCTCCAGCGCCTCATTCTTTCCTGTGGATGCACCTGACGGAACCGCTGCCCGGCCTAAAATCCCATTATCGAGCACAATATCTACCTCAACAGTCGGATTCCCCCGTGAATCGAGTATTTCTCTTGCATAGACATCCATTATTTCACTCATCCAGGCATCTCCTTTCCTTGCTTGCTTAAATAGGGACAGCGACTATTTATTTGTCCACAAATGTAGACCATGTGGTGACAAATAAATAGTCGCTGTCCCTATTTAACCGCTTAGTTTCTTCACTAATATCTCATTCACCTTTGCCGGGTTTGCCTTTCCCCCTGACAGCTTCATCACCTGTCCGACAAAAAAGCCCATCAGCTTATCTTTTCCACCCCGGTAAGCCTCCACTTCTTTAGGGTTTTCAGATATAGCCTGTGCTATATACCTTTCTATTTCACCTTCATCTGTAACCTGGACCAGCCCCTTTTCTTTCACTACGGCCTCAGGGTCTTTCCCTGTTCTATACATCTCCTCAAATACGGTTTTGGCTATCTTACCGCTTATTACACCTTCATCTATCATCTTTATCATCCTGGACAAATGAAGAGGTCTTATAAGGGTATCCTCAATATCCGTCCCTGAAAGTTTCAACTCCCTGAGAAGGTCTCCCATTATCCAGTTGCTTATTGCCTTGGGGCTGCGATAATCCTTTACACATTCTTCAAAAAAGTTCGCAAGGGCCTTTGATGCGGTAAGTACCTGTGCATCGTATTCCGGTATGTCATATTGATGCACAAATCTCTCCCGCTTTTCATCCGGCAATTCAGGCAGTTTCTTTTTTATCTCCTCCTGCCATTCTGCTGAAACCTCCAAAGGAACAAGGTCAGGCTCAGGGAAATATCTGTAATCATGTGCCTCTTCTTTTGACCTCATGGAGACTGTCACTCCCCGGTCTGTATCCCACAATCTTGTCTCCTGAACAATCCTGCCTCCACCTTCAACGACACCTGTCTGTCTGCTGATTTCATACTCCAGTGCCTTTTGTACATACCTGAAGGAGTTCATGTTTTTCACCTCTGCCTTAGTACCAAGAGACTTCTCTCCCACAAGTCTTATAGATACATTTGCATCACAACGGAAACTTCCTTCCTCCATATTGCCGTCACATATTTCAAGATAACGCACAATTTCTCTAAGTTTCTTCAGATAGCTCACGGCATCTTCAGGTGTGCGGATGTCAGGTTCGCTTACTATCTCAATAAGCGGTACACCTGCCCGGTTTAAATCAACGAGACTCGCATCTGCAGCACCATCATGTATGGACTTGCCTGCATCCTCTTCCATATGTATCCTGGTCAGTCCAATCTTTTTTATAACCCCGTCAGCCTCTATATCAATATAACCTCCTGTTGATAAAGGGAGTTCATACTGTGATATCTGGTAGCCCTTAGGGAGGTCAGGGTAGAAATAGTTTTTTCGTGCAAAACGACTGTACGGCTCGATACTGCTGTGTGTTGCAATTGCCATCATAACAGCAAAATTAACCACTTCCCTGTTCATCACAGGAAGAACACCCGGAAGGCCAAGACATACGGGACATGTCTGCGTATTTGGCGGGGCGCCGAATTTAGTACTGCAGCCGCAGAATATCTTTGACTTCGTCAGGAGCTGGGCATGAACCTCAAGCCCTATTACTGCCTCGTATTGTGCCATCCTCGAATACCCCACCCTCACCCTTGCCCTCTCCCTGAGGGAGAGGGAGTTTTAATTGCATTCACCAGCGTAGGGTGGGCGGTGCCCACCTTACTGCACACTCATTGCTCATTGCTTTTCACTCATTGCTCTTATTTTATGCCACTCTGTTGCCTGCTCATATGCATAAGCTGTCTGCAATATTCTTTCCTCATCAAAGTGCTTACCAAGTATCTGCAGTCCCACCGGTAATTTGCCATCTGTAAACCCGCAGGGTATGGAGATCGCTGGAATCCCTGCAAGATTTGCAGATATAGTAAATATGTCAGACAGGTACATCTGCAGAGGGTCATCAGTCTTTTCACCAATCTTAAAGGCGGGCGTCGGAGAAGTCGGTGTCAGTATTGCGTCAACCCGCTCAAATGCCTTATCAAAGTCACCCTTTATAAGCGTCCGCACCTGCTGTGCCTTTTTGTAATAAGCGTCGTAATATCCTGCGCTGAGGACGTAGGTCCCGAGCATTATCCTCCTCTTTACCTCAGGCCCGAACCCCTCATCACGCGTCTTCATATACATGTCAATCAAATTACCGGCATCCTTTGTCCTGTAACCATATTTTGCGCCGTCATAACGGGCGAGGTTAGAGCTCGCCTCTGCCGTGGCGATTATATAATAAGTTGCAACCGCATATTCAGTATGGGGGAGTGAAATATCTTCAATAACCGCGCCAAGCCGCTCAAATACCCTTATTGCCTCACGCAAAGCATTATCAACCGAGGGGTCAATGCCGCTGATAAAGTACTCCCGCGGTATGCCAAGTTTAAAGCCCTTTATCTCTCTTCCGAGCAGTGCCTTATAATCCGGTACAGGAAGGTCAGCCGATGTAGAGTCTGACGGGGCATGACCGCTTATTGCATTTAACATTATTGCACAGTCAGTGACATCTTTAGTCAGCGGACCAATCTGGTCAAGTGAAGATGC
>Ga0209324_10001263_pt1 | contig 17282 bp, 14 predicted proteins | sample Rifsed19ft3_FD_184015 | JGI IMG/M metagenome (GOLD analysis project Ga0209324, IMG submission 184015) | Soil microbial communities from Rifle, Colorado, USA - sediment 19ft 3 (version 2) | ecosystem: Environmental > Terrestrial > Deep subsurface > Rock core/Sediment | place: Rifle, Colorado...
CTCAAGGCGTATTCGATCGTAAAGAGGATGGTGAAGAACCACTCGGCCGCGTAGAGGGCGCCGCCGTATTCGGCTGAAATCCACGCGACGCTGTCGAGCATCACGCATAGCACGGAGAGGAGTATGGCGGATATGAGGAGCGCGTCAAAGAGCTTGCCCGCGGGCGTGTCCGCCTCGTAGATTATCTGGTGGAGCCTTGCCCTCCAGCCGACGAGGACGCTCTTACCGGCCAGTTCCTTGCCGTTCATGTCAGAAGTTTATGAATTCGTGCCCGCACCTCGGGCAGTTAGGGGACGATATCTTCACCTTGGTCCGGCAGAAGCCGCAGCTCCTGTAGCCGCCTCCGAGATGTACTCCGCCGAGGAGAAGGGCGTGCGGCATGGCGATTGGGAATACGAGCGCCCCGTATATCCACCACCGGATGAAGCTGCGCCCATTCTGGGCAGCGATGAAGGCGGGCATGAGCCCGGCAGAGATGGCTATAATAATCAGCAAAACTATCGTTGCGGTCATAAGTTATTTCCTTATCTTACTCTTCTTCAAGGCCATGCCCCAACTCCAATGTCGTTATCTCCGGCAGGGTCGAGCCTATTATGCCCTGCATGTCCCCGTACATGCCGGTGGTGTTGTTCATCACGCGCTCTATCTGCTTCTCTCTCCGGGCCCATATCTTCAGCATGGCCCTCTTCTCTGCCTCCAGATCCTCTTTGAGCGCCCTGAATGACTCTACTATGCCCTCGATCCTCTGCCTGAACTCCGGGCCCGAGAGGTAGTTGTATATGGCCTCCATCTTCTCGTTCTTGCCGACCGCCGAGAGCCTTGAGAAGGCGAGCTGGATGAGGGACGCGCGAAGGGCCTCTGCCAGGCACCCCGCGAGGTTGATGGTCGTGACCCAGAGCCCGTCGACCTGCGCGAAGTTGGATATGTGCTTCGGGAGCGCCTCTGAGACGAGGACCGCGACCTCCGCCTTCATCTCGCGCTGGTCGTCCTTGAGCTTGGAGACCCACTCGTCGTTCCAGGCCTTAGTCCTCTTAGACTCCCATACGATCGACCCGCAGCACTGCCCTGCCCTCGTATAGACCTTCTGGACGATGTCAGCTCCCCGCATGCCCTTTGGCACCGGCTCTATCACGTCGACCGGGAATTTACTCTTCAGGAGCGCCTCGAGGTCGAGCTCGAGCACCTCTCCCTGCATCTGCATGGAGCCCTGATCAAGCCTTCTCTTGGTTTCCATCAGGTCTTTTCGCAGGTCATTTATGAGTTTTTCCTTCTCCAAATCCTTGAGCCTGTGCTCCTCGGAGAACATCTCAAGCGCGCCCTGCCTTATGCGCTCCCTCTCGGCGTCGAGCTTCCTCGCTGCCTGGACCTCGACGGCCTTCTTCTCCTCGTCGAGCTCACGGAGACGCCTTCTGAGGTCAAGCTCCTGCTTCCTCTGGCTCTCCAGCTGGGCCTCCTTGCTCGCCCTGTCTTCCTTTAAGTCCTTGAGCTCTCCCTCGACCTGCTGGAGCGCCCTTTTCCTGGCCTCTTCCTCGAGCCTGGCCTTCTCAAGGACGAGCTTCCTCGCGCCCGCGGCCTCGAGCTCTGAAAGCTTCCCCTTGTGCTCCTCGTCCTTGCGCCTGTCCCTCTCGTCGTACTCTGCCCTCAGGCCCTCGCTTATCTGGCTGGTGAGGGCCTCGGTAAGCGGGATCTCTCCCTTGCAGTACGGGCATTTTATGGTCTGGTCAGCCATCGTAAACCTCGGTTAAAAAGATACCACGAAAGGGCATGGGAAAGGAATAGTTTAGCAGTTTGCTGAAGAGTTCAGGCTGCTCAAAAAGTCCCAGATGCGAGGCCCCGGTTAAATCGGGGAGCGAGGAATGCGGCGTACTCTTTACCGTACGCCGCAGTGACGAGCTTTGAGGCCAACAAAGCAGATGGGGCTTTTTCAGCAGCCTTCTATACGCCCTTTGCCACTTTGTCGAATGTCTCTACATACTCTATGGCGGCGTAGGCGGCGAGCGCCCCGTCGCCTACAGCGGTCGCCACCTGCAGGAGCGGCGTTGTCCTGCAGTCCCCTGCGGCGTATATGCCCGGGATGCTTGTCTCGAGCCTCTGGCCGGTCTTAATGAAACCTCCGGCGTCCTTGTCAACGTCAACGAAGTCGGTCGTGGGGTTTATGCCCACGAAGATGAAGACCCCCTCGACCTCTATGTCCCTCTTCTCCCTGCTCTTCAAGTCCTCGACGCAGGCTGACTTAACGAGGCCGCCCTCGGCCTTTATCTCGTTCAATATGTGGCTTCTCAGTATCTCGATATTGGGCGCTGCCTCGAGCGCTTCGAGGTGCATCTTCTCTGCCCTGAACTTGTCCCTGCGGTGAGAGATATAGACCTTTGAGGCTATCCGGGAGAGGTATACCGCCTCCTTTACGGCCGTATCGCCGCCGCCCACGACCAGCACCTTGAGGTTCCTGAAAAACGGGCCGTCGCAGGTCGCGCAGTAGGAAACGCCCTTGCCGGTAAACTCCTTTTCGCCCGGAACTCCGAGCCTCTTGGGGCTGGCTCCGGTCGCGATGATGACGGACTTTGCCCTCATCTCGCCCTCGGAGGTCTTCAACACCTTCACGCCCCCTTCGACAGCGATGTTCTGGACGTCAGCGAACTTTATCTCGAGACCCAGTCCCCGCGCGTGCTCCTCGAACTTCTCCATGAGCCCCGCCCCGCTTATGGACGGGAAGCCGGGGAAGTTCTCTATCACGTCGCTAACCGCTATCTGGCCGCCCACCATCTGCTTCTCAAGGAGTACGGTCGAGAGCCTCGCCCTCTGGGCGTATATCCCGGCTGTGAGCCCTGCAGGGCCGCCGCCGATTATTATAAGGTCATACATCGAATGAGACCTCCTTCAAGCTTCCCATAATGAAATACTTTCAAACAAGGCGCGTCAGAACACAGCAGACCAAGGCGCGACGAAGGTGAGGAGCGAGTCGTACTCTTCACGTACGTCGCTGCGACGAGCCGAGGAGCAACGCAGGTATGCGCAGTTATGACGCACCGTAGAGATTTATAAACCATTACTGCGCCTGATTCAAGGGCCAATTACTTCAATATACTCCTGACAGCCGCGAGGTTCCTGAGATCGTCCTCGTCAGAGTCCTTGGGGGTCTCCAATATCATCGGGACGGGCCTTATCTTCGGGTGGTTCAGAAGCGCCCTGAACGAATCGATGCCGATGGAGCCCTTTCCTATTTCCTCGTGCCGGTCGAGGTTCGCCCCGAACGCGCCCTTTGAGTCGTTCAGGTGGATAACCTTGAGGCGTTTTATGCCCGCTTGTGAATCTATGGTCTTTATAAGGGCCTTTACCTCTTCCGCGGTCGAGAAGGCATAGCCCGCGCCGTAGGCGTGGCATGTATCGAAGCAGAGCCCCGCCTCGATGCCGGTCCTGGCGGCAATATCGATGAGCTCTCCTATGTCAGAGAGCCTCTTGCCGAATATGTAGCCCGCCCCGGCCGTGTTCTCGAATAATATCCGCGTCGCCCTGCCATGTACGCTCTTCGCGACCTCCTTCAGGGCCAGCCCTATCCTCTTCATGGCGAAGCCCATGCCTAAATCCTGCGGGCTTCCGAGGTGCGTGACGAGGTAGTCGGCGCCTATGGCCTCGGCTATGCCGAGCTCCTTTATGAATATGTCTATCGATTTATAATAGATGCCGTCGTCCGGCGCGCAGAGGTTTATGAGGTAGTTGGTATGGACGACTACGGGCCGGATCCCTGCCTCTTTCCTCCTGTCCCTGAAGAGACCGGCTTCCATGGCTGAAAGCGGCGTATAGATCCAGCTCCTCGGGTTCCTGCCGAATATCTGCATGGCGTCGCACCCGAGCTTACGGGCCCGCTCTACCGACTTTGATATGCCGCCCGCTATGGAGACGTGCACTCCAAGGGCCATTATGATTTCTTGCCCTTTGATTCGAGTTTTCTTCTCGCGGCGCTGGCAAGGGTCGACGGTATGCTCTTGCTCTTTGAGACATTGTGCAGGTCCTTCTCGTATACGCTGTCAAGGAGCTTCAAGGAGATGGAAAGCGGAGTCTTCGGGTTGCCGAGCATGCCGAGCCTTATTGTGTAGCTCTTCATCCACTCCTTGTTCCGGGATATATGGCGGAGCATGTCGTCGTTCGTGCCCTTTGACTGGGTCACCTTCTGTATCTCCTCCTCGGTTATCCTCGGGTTCTTCAACACGGCGTTCGATATTATCCTGTTGGAGTCCTTCACGAGGAGGTCCCTCGCGGACTTGTTTCCGCTAAGAGCGAGCTTCAACTTCTGCCCCATCGAGAGCTGGGTTATGAGCTTGAAGATGTTCTGCTCGTCCGCCTTGGCCCTCTTGTCGTCGACAAGGTCCATGTGCAGCTTCGCGGGCTCCTCCTTTTTGACATCGACCGGCGCTGCCTTTGCCCTTGCCTCTTCGAGTTCGGCCGCGAGCGTCCTGGAGGCGTTCGGGTTCTTCAAGAGCGCCTCGGCGATAAATGGCTTCCGGGCGAGTATGATCCCGTCCTCCGAGAGCGCGGCCACGACCTCTGCAGGGCCCGTCTCCGCGAGTCTTTTAAGCGTCTCGTCGTCTATGCCAGGGTTGAGGGCGGCCATTATCCGGATCGCCTCGTCTTCTGGCCTCGTCTCGAGTATCTTCCTTATGACAATAGGGTCGAGCCTCTCCTCGAGGGCCGAGAGCAGCCCCTGGACAGGGTACTCCGCGAGGCTCTTTTTGGCCGCGCCGGATATCTGGGGGTCCTTGTCGAATCCGAGCACGAAGAGGACGGTCACCTCGTCGGACGGGTCGATTAAACCGGGTAAACCGGGTAAACCGGCCTCTTCCCTTTTTGCCACCGCGAGCCTCTCTTGAGCGCTCGTCGATGGAGAGATGTGCCTCAGAAGCTCCTGCTTGATCTTCATCTCAGGCTACTGCACCCTCTCCTTTTCGTCCTTGTGGGCCGCGATTATCTTCTGGCTAAGGTACGTCGGCACCTCCTCGTAGTGCGAGAACTCCATCGTGAATATGCCCCTGTCGCCGGTCATTCCGCGCAGGTCCGTGGCATAGGTTATCACCTCTGCCGCCGGCACAAGCGCCCTTATGGTCTGGCTCCCCGCCTTGGGCTCCGCGCCCAATATCTTGCCCCTCCTCGCGTTTATGTCCCCTATGACGTCGCCGAGCTTGTCGTCAGGAACGCTTATCTCCATCTTCATGATGGGCTCGAGGATAACAGGGTGCGCCTGCTCCATGCCCTTCTTGAAGCCCATGGAGGCCGCTATCTTGAAGGCCATCTCGGATGAGTCGACCGAGTGGTATGTGCCATCAAAGAGCGCGACCCTCACGTCGACGACCGGGAAGCCCGCGAGCACGCCCGAGAGCATCGCCTCCCTTATGCCCTTCTCGACAGCCGGTATGAACTGCCTGGGTATGGAGCCGCCCGTTATCTGGTCCACGAACTCAAATCCCTTGCCCCTCGGGAGCGGGCTTATGTCGAGCCATGTATCCCCGTACTGCCCCCTGCCGCCGGATTGCTTCTTGTACTTGCCCTGGACCTTTACGTGGGACCTCAAGGTCTCTTTATATGCCACCCTCGGAGTCTTCAATTCGACGTCGCAGCCGAACTTCCTCTTGAGCTTCTCGACGGCGACCTCGAGGTGCACCTGCCCCACGCCGGAGAGCAGGAACTCGTGGGTCTGCTCGTCCATCCTGAAATCGATGCTCGGGTCCTCCTCCATGAGCTTCTCTATGGCCCCCGCCGCCTTGTCCTCGTCGGCCTTTGTCTTTGGGTGTAGGGCATAGGAGAGTGAGGCCGCCACAGGCGGGAACGGGGCGAACCGGACAGGAGAGGCCACGTCCGCGAGGGTATCGCCTATGTGAGTATCCTTGAGCTTGGCGACGGCCACTATGTCGCCCGCCTCTGCCTTCGGGACCTCCTTGAGCTTCTTGCCTTCCAGAAAATAGAGGTGGCTCAATTTTTCCTTAGCATCCCTCGTTGAGTTAAGGACTGTCGCGTCCGCGTGGATAACCCCTGAGAATATCCTGAATATGGAGAGCTTGCCGGTGTACGGGTCTATGAGGGACTTGAAGACAAAGGCTGAAAAGGGCGCCGAGAGGTCTGGCTCCATCTCGAGCTCCTCGCCTGTCCTCGGGTCTGTGCCCTTTATATGCCCCCTTATGATGCCCTTGTCCAAAGGGGACGGCAGGGTGAGGTTGACGGCGTCCATGAGGAGGTTTACGCCCATGTTCTTCAATGCCGACCCCAGGTAGACAGGCACGAAGCGCCTCGTGAGCACGCCTTCGCGGAGCGCACGGAGGAGATCATCAATCTTGATCTCCTCTCCATTCAGATATCTCTCGGTCAGGGCCTCGTCAGCCTCGGCTACGGAGGCGACCATGCTCTCCCTCATTGCCTTTGCGTCTGCCGCCCTGTCCTTCGGGATATCCTTTGCCTCGAACGCCCCTGAGCCGTCGTCCTTATATATATAGGCCTTCATCGTGACAAGGTCTATGAGGCCCTTGAAATCCGGCCCCTCGCCAAGGGGTATCTGCATGGGCACGCCCTTGACCTTCAGGACCTTCTCCATGTCGTCCACGGCCCTTAGAAAGCTCGCCCTCTCGCGGTCCATCTTGTTGACGAAGGCTATCCTCGCCACCTCGAACTCGTCGGCGAACTCCCAGATCTTCTCTGTCTGTACTTTTACGCCTGAGATGGCGCTTAGGATGACTACGGCCCCGCCCACTACCCTTAGCGAGTCCCTTGTCTCTGTGAGGAAGTTTGAATAACCCGGCGTGTCTATCAGGTTTACTCGAAAGCCGTTCCAGTCATAGTGGTGTAAGGCGGCTGAAATGGTGATCTTGCGTTTTTGCTCTTCGGGCTCGAAGTCCAGGTGCGACGTGCCGTCGTCCACCCTGCCGAGCCTCTCTATGGCCCCGGCCGCGAAGAGCATGGCCTCGGCCAGGGAGGTCTTGCCCGCGCCCCCGTGCGCTATTATCGATAGGTTCCTTTTCCTGTCCAGGGAGACTTCCACAACTCAACCTCCTTCTGGTATTTAAGGGGCTCCTTCTCAGCTCCTTTTCTTGCCGAATATGCCCGGTATCGTCCTCCTTATGAGTATCCCCAGGAACTTGTTGACGGGGTTGCTCCTGCCGATGCCAGGTATTATCGGCCTGTTCCTGAAACCGAGCTCTATGAGGCAGCTGTTTATCTCGTCGTTCGCCGGGTCGTATTTCAAGCCCTTCTTGAACACCTTTATGGCCCCGTTCTTGTTCCCGGCGGACATGTAGACCCTGCCGAGGTTCAAATAGAACTCGGCCCTGAAGAACTCCTTCTTGATGGCCCGGGTGCAGAGCTCTAACCCCAGGCCTATCTCCCCGCCCCTTACGGCCTTGAGCATGCCGTAATAGGACATGTACTCGGCGTTCTCCTTGTCATCTTTCCACGCCTTGTCAAAGGCCCTGAGGGCCTTATCCATGCTCTCATCCTTTAGATAGCGCTTTCCAGCAAGGAAGTGTTCGCGTCCTTCAGGCATCCTACTCTCTCTTCCCTTCGAATATGATTCTGAGCCCCTTGAGGGTCAGGAATTCATCGGCGGCCGTCACGTACTTCGACTCTCCTATCACTATCGGAGCGAGGCCCCCTGTTGTCACGACCTCAGGACCGGTCTGTACCTCCGCCATCATCCTCTCTATTATGCCGTCAACGAGGCCTATGAAGCCGTAGAATACGCCTGAGGATATCGACTCGACCGTATTGCGGCCTATGAGCCTCTCCGGCTTTCGCGCCTCCACCCTCGGCAGCTTGGCGGTATTCCTGAAGAGCGCCTCGGACGATATGCCTATGCCGGGGGCGATTATGCCGCCGGCGTACGCCCCTGCCTCGGTCACGTAATCGAATGTAACGGCTGTGCCGAAGTCCACAACGATAAGGGGCTTTTTCCACTCGGCGTATGCGGCGACCGCGTTCACCAGCCTGTCTGCCCCGACCTCAGCCGGGTTGTCGGTGAGGACCGGTATCCCGCAGTTCTCGTTGGTGACGACGACGGCGTCCAAATTGAAATACCTTGAGAGCGCCTCCCTGAATACCGGGGTGAGCTGCGGGACCACCGAGGCTATTATCGCCCCCTTGAGGTCCTGCCTTGAGAGGCCGGAGTGCGCCAGGAGAGAGAAGAGGAGCGCGCCGTACTCGTCGTACGTCTTGCGAACGTCCGTCGAAAGCCTCCAGTTGCCCTTCAACGCCTCGCGCCTGAATACGCCGAAGGCGATATTCGTGTTCCCTATGTCTATCACGAGGAGCACCTTAGACCGCCTCCACGTCGCCTGAGAGCACCTTTACGACCTCGCCAGAGTCCTTCTCGAGGATGAGCGCGCCGGCGTCATCCACCCCCAGGCACCTGCCCTTTATTATGTTGTCAAAGGACGTTACCTTCACAACAGAGCCCTTGAAACCGAAATACGCCTTCCATTCGTCCAGCACAGGAGAAAAACCCCTTGATAAGTATACCTTATACCACGTCTCCATGCCCGTTAAAAGACTCGCCGCGAGCGCGGTCCTGTCTATCTCCCTGCCCGCCTTCTCTCTTAGAGACGTAGCCGTATTCCTAATGTATTCCGGGAACATCTCCCGGGTCGCGTTCACGTTTATGCCTATGCCGACTATGACGAAATGCACCCTGTCGGGCTCAGCGTCCATCTCAAGGAGGATGCCTGCCGCCTTGCCGCCTTCGATGAGAACGTCATTGGGCCACTTGACGATCGGCCTCATCGGGCAGAAGGCGGCTATCGCCTCGGCGGTCGCCACAGCCGCGAGGAAGGTAAGGCCCGGGGCGTTCTGGGGGGCCACAGGCGGCCTCAATATGACGGAAAGGTATATATTTACCCCGGCCGGAGACTCCCACCTCCTGCCTATCCTGCCCTTTCCGGTGCTCTGGCTCTCTGCCATGACGACAGTGCCCTCCGGCGCGCCCGCCCTCGCGAGCTCAAAGGCCTTTACGTTGGTCGAGCCTGTCTCTTCGAAGAAGTGGATCTCGCTTCCCATGAACTCCGTTTTAAGGGTAGCCGAGACCTCGACCCCGTTGAAAGGGCCGGTTCCCCGGAGCCTGTAGCCCTTTGACGGGCTCGCCTCTATCCGGTAGCCCGATTTTCTCAGCGCCTCCATATGCTTCCATATGGCCGTCCGGGAGACGCCGAGCGCACAGGACAGGCGCTGCCCTGACGTGAAACCGGGCCCTGCCTTGAGGAGCCTTATTATCTCGATTTCCGGGCCCTTGTCCCGCATAGCGACACCACTTCCATGCTTATGTCCACTGCCCGGGCAGAGTGCGTGAGCGCCCCGACAGAGATGAAATCCATCCCTTCCTTCGCCACCCTGCCGATATTGTCGAGATTGATGTTCCCCGAGACCTCTATGAAGGCGGCCCCTTCGATGAGCTTCACTGCCTTCCGTATCATCGGTATGCCCATGTTATCGAGCATGATGATGTCGGCGCCAGAGGCAAGGGCCTCCTTCAATTCATCGAGGTCCGTGACCTCGACCTCTATAGGCACCGCGTCCCTGTACCGCCTCTTCACCGCCTCTATCGCCGCCGTGACAGAGCCAGCGGCCTTAATGTGGTTGTCCTTTATGAGCACGAGGTCGAAAAGCCCGAACCTGTGGTTGGTGCCGCCGCCCGCCATCACGGCGTACTTCTCGAGCGACCTCATGCAGGGCGTTGTCTTCCTCGTGTCAAGGAGCCTGACCTTTGTCTTCTTTATCTTCCCTGCGAACTCATGAGTCTTCGTCGCTATGCCTGAGAGCCTCTGGAGAAAGTTGAGGGCGACCCTCTCGCCTGTGAGGAGGGCCGCGAGAGAGCCATGCACCGTAGCAATGACATGGCCCTTTTTCGCCCTTGCGCCTTCCTTTACCCTGGCCTTGAAGACGGACTTTTTGTCGAGGATGCGGAAGACCATCTCCGGGATGAAGAGCCCGGCGACTATCATATCCTCTTTTGCCATGAACTCGGCGTCGCCGGTCTCATTTTTTCTGACGATGGCGTTGGTCGTTATGTCGCCTGATCCGATATCCTCGGCGAGCGCGGCCCTGACAAGGAGCTCCGCGTAACTGACAAGCCCTGGCTCTGCCTTCGGTTTCCTCAAGCCCTTATGCTCCTTATGCGGGCAAGCCCGGCGTTGAGCTTCGCTATCTTCTCGTCCAATGCCTCGAGCCTTGCCCTGTCCTTCTCGACGACCTCGGCTGGCGCCTTGTCCGTGAACTCCTTGTTTGAGAGCTTCTTCGCAACTCCAGCGCGCTCTGCCTCGGATTTCTCGAGCTCCTTTACAAGCCTCTTCTCCTCGACGTCGAAGTCCACAAGGCCGCCAAGCGGAACAAATACCTCGACCCTCTTCTTCTCGCCGCCGCCGGCAAGGGCCGAGACCGCGTCCTTGGGCCTCTCGCCAGACTCCGCGATGACAAGCCCCTTTATCCGCGCGAGCGTCTTTATGTACTCTTCGCTGTTCGTGAGGATTGCGCGAAGCCCGGCGTCTGCCGTATAGCATACGCAGTCGGTTGTGGCCGAAGGCGCGACGTTCATGTCGGTCCTTATGTTGCGCACGGCCCTTATGACGTCCATCACGTCTTCCATGCGGCCCGCGTCCTCTCCATAGGCGGTCCCCCCCTTGGGGAACCCGCCTGCCATGAGGCTGCCATCATAGCCAGGGAGCTTCTCGGCTATCTCCTCGGTTATGAACGGCATGAACGGGTGGAGGAGCCGCATGGTGTCGCGCATCACGGTGACGAGCACCTGCTGTGCGGTGAGTCTTCTCTCAGGGCCGTGCTCGCCGCGCAGGTCGAGCTTAATGAGCTCCACGTACCAGTCGCATAGCTCGTGCCATACGAACCTGTAGAGCACCCTCGCCGCCTCGTCGAAGCGGTAGCCGTCTATGGCGGAGTTGACCTCGCTTATGCACTCGTTCCTCTTCTGCCAGATCCACCTGTCGGCCATGTTGAAGCCGGATTCGTCCAGGCCGTCCTTATAGCCTTCGAGGTTCATGAGCGTAAACCGCGCCACGTTCCATATCTTGTTGCAGAAGTTCCTGTACCCGGCAATGCGCTCCTCGGCGAGCCTTATGTCCCTGCCCTGCGCGGCGAGTATGGCGAGCGCGAACCTGAAGGCGTCTGTGCCGAACTTCTCCATCATGACAAGGGGGTCTATGACGTTCCCCTTGCTCTTGCTCATCTTCTGCCCCTTCGCGTCCCTTATGAGCGCGTGGATGTAGACGTCTTTGAAGGGCGCGTCCCCCATGAACTTCAGCCCCATCATCATCATCCTCGCGACCCAGAAGAATATGATGTCGAAGCTCGTGGAGAGGACAGAGGTGGGATAATACCTTTCAAGCTCCTTTGTCTTGTCGGGCCAGCCCAAGGTCGAGAAGGGCCAGAGGGCCGACGAGAACCAGGTATCGAGCACGTCCGGGTCCTGCTCGATATTCCTGCCGCCGCATTTGGAGCATCTGTCAGGGTCAATCGATGCGACCGTTATGCCCTTGCAGTCCTTGCAGTGCCACGCCGGTATCCTGTGGCCCCACCATATCTGGCGCGAGATGCACCAGTCGCGGATGTTCCTCATCCAGTCGAAATACAGGTTCTCCCAGTTCTTGGGGACGAACCTCGTGGAGCCGTCCTCCACTGCCTTAATGGCAGGCTCTGCCAGAGGCGCGACCTTTACGAACCACTGCTTCGAGAGCGTCGGCTCGACAACCGTCGAACAGCGGTAACAGCCGCCGAGCATCAACTTGTGCTTGTCTATCTTCTGAAGGAGGCCCTTCTCCTCGAGCCCCGCGACGACCTTCTTTCTCGCCTCGAACCTGTCGAGTCCGCTGAACGGGCCGGCGTTCGCGTTCATGCGGCCGCTCTCGTCCATTACCTTTATCGATGGCAGAGCGTGCCTCCTGCCGACCTCGAAGTCGTTGAAGTCATGCGCAGGCGTTATCTTGACCGCGCCAGTGCCGAACTCGATTGACACCGACTCGTCGCCGATTACCGGTATCTCGCGCTCTACAAACGGGAGCCTTATCTTCTTTCCTATGAGCCCCCTGTACCTTTCGTCCTCAGGGTTTACCGCGACAGCCGTGTCTCCCAACATGGTCTCGGGCCTTGTAGTCGCCACCGTAAGGGACTTGAGATCCCCCGCTGGCTCTGCCAGGGGGTATTCCATGTACCAGAGGCTGCCCTCTGTTTCGTTAAACTCGACCTCGAGGTCGGAGAGCGCGGTATGGCACCTCGGGCACCAGTTTATGATGTAGTCGCCCTGGTAGATGAGCCCTTCGCTGTAGAGCCTGGTGAAGACCTCTCTTACGGCCTTCGAGAGCCCCTCGTCCATCGTGAAGCGAAGCCGCGTCCAGTCGCACGAGGCCCCGAGCCTTTTGAGTTGAGTTATTATCGTGCCGCCTGATTCGCTCTTCCACGTCCAGACGCGCTCTATGAATGCCTCTCTTCCAAGCGAGTGCCTGTCCGTGCCCTCAGTGGCGAGCTGCTTTTCGACGACATTTTGCGTGGCAATACCCGCGTGGTCTATGCCCGGGAGCCAGAGGACGTTATAGCCCTGCATGCGCCTGGTCCTGGCGAGTATGTCCTGCAGAGTGGAGTTCAGGGCGTGGCCGAGGTGGAGGGCGCCGGTGATATTTGGCGGGGGTATGACCATCGAGAAGGCGGGCTTCTTTGAATCGGCGTCAGGTGTGGCGAGCCTCTCATCTATCCAGAACTGTGCCCAGCGCCCCTCGACAGCAGCGGGTTCGTAGGCCTTGTCGAGTGTCTTTTCGCTCATTTCACCATCCAGAAGGTTTTTCAGATTCAGGACAATTATAGATTATATGTTGGACAGGCCTGAAAAAAAACAAAAAAATTCTCTGCCGACCATTCGTACGGCAGAGAATTTTAAAGCGGGATATCGGTATTTACCTGAGCCTTACTATCGCCTCTTTCACCTTCGTTATCTCGGCCTTTATGAGCCTCTCGGCCAGCTCCGGGAGCACCTCCCAGGCGATATGCTCTATGGTCTGCTTGGAGATCCTCGCGACCATTGCCTCTATCTGCTCCTTTGGAATCGAGACGCTCTTCTCGAGCCTCGAGACAAGCTCTGCCTTGAGCTTCTCTTCCATCCTCATGGCGGCCTTCTGGGCAGCCTCGGCGACAAGTGAATCAACCTTCGAGAGCTTAGCGTTTACGTCGGCCCTGAGCCGCTCTTCCACCCTTGCCGCGCTCTTCTCTACGGCCTCCGCGACCTGGGCCTCTGCCCTCTTGAGCTTCATATTGAGGTCGGCTATGAGCCTCTCCTCTACCCTATCGGCCGCGCGCTCCACGGCCTTCCTGACGTCATCCTCCGATACCTGGACCTGTGCCCTCGCGGGCTCCTCGGCCCTCTCGCGCATCCCCCTCGAGGGATCTCTGAAGAGTATCTCCTCGGCCATGCTGAACGTCGGCTCATGCTCCGCGGCCTCTATGACCTCTTCGGGTATCTCCAGGAGGTCGGGCTCAGCTATCTGCTCTTCTCTATCTTTTGCCTGATGAGGCTTATCGAACGGGGATGCCTCCTCCCAGAAGGGCCTTGCTGAATCAACCGGCCTTGCCTCCGGCTTTATTGGCTCGACCTCAAAAGGCTCCTCGATCAGATCACTGGTCACGTCCGGCCCGGCAGTCTCAACGGGCTCCGCGTTACTATCGTCCATATTGAACGTATCGAATGAATCGATCTTAAAGGTCGGCTCGAACGGTTGTTCGGACTTGAAGTCGTCCTTTTTGAAGGCGTCGAAGCGCTCGACCTCGAAGGGCGCTGTGAACTCCGCAGGCGCGCTCTCGGCCTTTTTGGGCCGGGCCTCCGCCTTGAGCTCGTCCTCGCCTATGAAAAGGTCGGTAAAGCCGCTCGCCTCCCTGAAATCATGGTCCTTGTTGAGGTCCTCTTCAAAAAACCCTCCCGAGGAGAGGAAGTCAAGGCCAGCGGCATCCTCTCTCTTCTCCTCGAATTCCTCGGGCGCGCTCAGGAAATCGCCTGCCGACCATATGTCCGAGGCGTCGAGGTCAGTGGGAGCGGCCTGCGCCGCCGCGGCCATCGGGGCCTCTGCCGCGGCTGAGCGGGAAAGGAGATCCCTTACCTTGTCGAGGAGATCCTGGGACTCGAACGGCTTTATGATATTATCATCGGCGCCCACCCTTGCCGCCTCTTCCCTGTTCAAAGGCTCAAAGGTGCCTGCGAGAAGCAGCACGGGCACGCCACTGAGGGCCGGGTCCTTCTTCACGGCCTCGCAGAGCTCGTAACCGGTCTTGCCCGGCATCGCGACGTCGGCCATTATGAGGTCCGGCCTCGCCTCCCTTGCCTTCTTGAGCGCGCTCTCGCCGTCCCCGGTCACCACAAGCTCGTAGTCCTCGGCGGCGAATGTTATCGAGATGACCTTCTGGATGGTTATGGAATCGTCTGCCAGAAGTATCCGTTTTGCCATCACAGGCCCCCTTTTCTGCTATGGGTTTTCAATCCAGAACTTACCCCTTGCGTCCCAAAAAGTCAAGGTAAATTTGGGGGTTACGCCGTCCACGGCGTGACAGACGTCACAATGCCGTCGGGTGCGGGAAACCCATTGTTCTCTTCGGCCGTTCTTTGAAAATATTGAGCTAATATTAACGGTACAGGCAGCCCTGACGCTAAGGGGGGGGACCCTTTGCGCTCATCATTGCGCGCATCGGTTTTTTTTAACACAGAAAGAGGGAGGAAAGAAAGATAAACGTGAGCTTGACGAGGATTCCGGCAACCCGGCTCAGGGCGCGGCCTTCATGTACACGCGGTAGCCCTCGGCGCAGTCGGGATGGATGACGAAGGGAAGCGGCCCCCAGAGGCTCGAATAGAAGCCTGCCCCGCAGGTAAGGTTCATTACGTTAATCAGTACCGGCTTGACCCTTATCTCGTCAATGAGATAATAAGTCTCCGGCAGCCTTCGTTTGCCTGTATTGTTATGGGGTACCACTACCATCTCCCCGGGCCTTATGCGGCCTTCGAAATCATAGGGCTTTGCCCCGAGGCCTTCCATATAGTATTGAAAGCCCCAATGCCCCTGGAACCAGAGCGTCCGCTGGGCGTCAGCGTACTTCTTCGAGATCTCGAACGCGCGGGAGCGGGCGCTCTCCGCGTGGGCGTAATCCGACCACGCGAGCGTGAAGGACAATAAGAACGACAGCGCCACAGGGATGCAGAGCCTTAATTTAGAGGCGTTGGCCCCCTCAGCCGCCCTCATCGCGAGTATGGCGAAGGCAGGGGCCATAGGCAGCAGTATCTTTGCGTTTATGGTCCAGTTCAGGCGAATGGCGAACACGAAAGTACCGGCTATCCACATGGCCAGGAGCACGGACTGAACATCCCTCCTCTTTGCGATATCATAGACCACGAGGCCTGCCAGGCTCAAGCCCGCGGCCGATAGGGCGGAAAGCTGCGCTACATATCCCCAGCCGAAACCAGGGCCGAAGAGGTAGATGTCGCCTATCCGGCCGCGCCAATAAAGGAATATGGCCGACAGTGCGGCTGCAAGGACCGCAGGGATGAGCGCCCTCAGGCCCCATATGAAAGGCATTATCAGGAAGGCCGAAATAAGGCAGCCTCCGGCAAAGACCCAGCCGATGAACGTCTTTATGAAAAGCCCTGTCTCTTCCCTGCTCTCCATCTGCACGGCAAAAGAAGTCGTACCGAGGAGATGGCTCCTGCCGTACATATATTCCGTATAGAAATGATATCCAGCGAGGAGCGCGACCGGGATGAGGAGATACGGGAGTGTCTTGAGTCCTGCCCTGCCCTTCAAAATCGAATAGGCACCGAGGAGGAGTACGAGGCTTACCCCGAAGTACTTCGTAAGGGCTGCCGCCCCTATGAGAAAGGCGCCCGCCGCGAGGTAAGCCGGTCTCTTTTCGTCAACGCCGCCAATCCAGAAGACCATTGCCCATACCCAGAAAGAGAGCATCATGACGTCGCACATGAGCATCGTAGAAGAGACCATGAAAGCAGGCATGGCTACTACTGCCAGGGCGGCGCCAAGGGGTTTTGTTGTGAACCTCGACGCGAGCACGTAAGTACCGGTTGTAGTGAGCGCGGCAGGCAGCAGAAAAGCAAAATGGAGGGCCCTTTCGGAGAACCCGGCGAAGAGCGAGACGAGCGCCTGGTAATAGCTTGCAAGCGGCGGATTGGTAATGAAGACAGTGGCCGGACTGTGGTAATCGAACCAGTTGGCGCTGAACCCGAGAAAATCGTGGGGTTCCGCGAGTATCTGCTTTGCCGTCCAGAGGAACAGCGGGTCGTCTATATGGAAGGCCTTGTCCAGAAAGGGCAGCAGCGGCAGGACGGCCGCCGCGGCCACGATGGCGAGGTGCTTATAGTTTATTGTCGTCTTCATCTATAGAGCCAGATATAGGGCCAGAAAAACCGATCGTAATCGAAAGATAAAAAATAGCACGTTTCAGAGCCCTCTTTCCAGACAAAGCTCGACCATTGACAAGGACCCGGCGGATATGATAATTTAGAAATTGCGCAACTATTAAACAAGGAGGCAAGCCATGTCCTCTCACGATTTCTCAAAGGAGTTTTTCGCGGCCTATCACGCCTCTGTCTTCGAGGCCCTCGGGGATGAGGCGCCCAAGTACAACGCGAAGATAGGCGCTCTCCTTGCCAACAGGTGGCTCAAAACGCTATCCACGCTTCCCGAGGGTAAGGAGGAGTTCAAGGCTGCCCTTGAGGCCTGGATGACCGGGCCTTTCAGGTTCGCGGACATATCCGAGCTGAGCTTTGGCGAAGGGACAGCCACCCTCTACGTAAAGGGCTGCGACATCTGCACAGGAAACGAGATGATGAGACAGGCTGGCGGAAAGGGATACTGCCCCATAAGCCAGCTCGTGAAATCAGCCATGGGCAAGGGACTCAAATCGCACGTGGAGCTCACGGGGAGCGAGAAGCCCGGGCCTGTGGGAGAGTGCTATTTAAAGTACAAGGTGGAATAAAGGATAGTTCTTTTAAACCACGGGCATAATGCGCTCCTTGGCATTATGCCCGTTTTATTTTGAGGCTACTAATCGCCGCCCTTCGCGTAGACCACCCAGTACCTCTCCTTGTTCGGCGGGAAGAGCATGAACGGCATGGGCCCCCATTCGCTCGCGTAAAATCCTGCCCCGGGTCCGAGCGTCATCGTCGACATATATGGCGACAGCGTGTACTCGATCTCCTCTGCAATCGTTATGCTCTCTTCCTTCATGAGCCTCAGGCCAGTGTTGTTGAATGGAAAGGCTATTAT
>Ga0209324_10001265_pt1 | contig 17271 bp, 14 predicted proteins | sample Rifsed19ft3_FD_184015 | JGI IMG/M metagenome (GOLD analysis project Ga0209324, IMG submission 184015) | Soil microbial communities from Rifle, Colorado, USA - sediment 19ft 3 (version 2) | ecosystem: Environmental > Terrestrial > Deep subsurface > Rock core/Sediment | place: Rifle, Colorado...
GTATCCAACTCCATAATTTTAAAGCCTGAATGAATAAGCAACTGGGAAAGGGAAGCAGGATTAAAAAAGTTAAGGTGGTGAGGCGGTGTAACGCTCTTGGATTTCTCCCAGAGTATCTGAATATCAAATCCTTCTCCATTAAGCATTGCTGCTAGAAAAAAGCCTCCAGGTTTGAGAAGATTATAGATGCTTCTAAGGAAGGTTACAGGATGATGAAGATGCTCCATCAACTCAAATGCAGTAAGGAGATCAAAATGATTTTGATATCCCTCTAACTTTTCTAAAGGACAACATTCCACTTTTATATGTGCTTCTTTACATATTACAGCCTGATTGATTGAAGGCTCAACAGCGACATATTTACTCTTAGGCCACAATCTTCTAAGCTCTTCTAAAAAAATACCGAAACCTGCACCTATATCTCCCACTATCCATTTAGGGTCCTCACCAAAGCGATTTTTAACATCATGAGCTCTTGGCCTAAAAATTAACTCTCTACGTTTTTCAGATTTAGGTTTAAAAAAATTATTCACCCAGTAGTCAGTCGAAGTTGAGCATGAGTAGAAACTCATCAGGATATCAAATCTTGGACGGTTCCTTACAAATAGGGTATTGCATTGAGTGCAGGTGACATACTCAAAACTATTTTTTGTGAATTCATTCTTGTATAAGTCACTCTCGCAGGCGGGACAGGCTACATTAACCAGCAAATTATCACTTTCAAAAAGCTTCTTACAGTCTTCTTTAACAAGCTCAAGATAATAGTTTAAAATTTCCCTATCTCGAATGTCAGATTCCTTCATTTCTAATTTCCATTTCTCCTAAAAATTTCTTAATGTTCTTTAATCCGCTGCGACACGTCTCTCCAAGAAAAAGAAAATCGACCCCAAAGGCAATAAAGGAATAGCCTTCTGATATCTTTTTTAATACTAAATCGTAAAAAGGTGGCACTACGTGAAACCCTGCGTTAACATTAAGCCCTTCCGAAATTTCTTGAATTTTCTTGAATGCTTTTCTGACTTTAGGATGATCAAAGTCTCCTGGCACCCCTAAGGAGCCTGACAGGTCATAAGGTCCCACCATAAATGCATCAATCCCTCGAACTTCAAGTATTGATTTAAGATTCTCAACAGCCTCGATATGTTCAATTTGAACAACAATAATGCTTTCGCTATTAGCCCATTGTCTGTATCTTTCAAAATCCAAGCTATAACCCTGAGCCCTTGCGAGTCCAACTCCTCTTGTCCCTTCCGGTGGATACCTAACGGCATTTACTGCTTTCATTGCGTCTTCCTTTGTATTTACCATCGGCACAATAATGCCATGTGCACCAGCATCCATAACCCTTTTTATGAGATTTGGATCATTTTCACCAACACGAACTAAAGGAGCGACACCACATAGTTCAATTATCTGAATAAGTTGTTGGGCCAGGTCTAATGTTATTGCAGAATGTTCCATGTCCACTGTCAACCAATCAAAGCCGGATTTTGCCATAATTTCAGCAATAGATGGATTTCCAATAGTTATCCACGAACCAATACTAACCTCTCCATTCTGTAATTTTTCCTTTAATTTCATATGTAACTCCACCATAATAATCGCAAATTATATTAAAAACTTACATAATTAGTTATTGGTTATTTAACAGGTTTGATTGACATTCACTATTTGTTTTATATTTTTCATATATATTTCATCATCCAATTTGATATTCGCACGCCATTTTGACCGACAGAGTATCTTTGACACATCACATCTTTGTTTATATTTTTCTGCTATGTTTATTACTTCTTCCATCAAGCCTTCACTCAGAGTTATTGGTAATAACCCCAAACTAAGAAACTTTTTATTAGATACCCTGAGTTTATTTTCAGGAGATTCGATTCTGGGGTTAACAAGATATTTGATCTCAGCTCCTGTCATCATAGATATTTTTTCTGCAAGCCACTTAACAGTATGCGTCTCTGTGGCCTGGTTAAATATATTTACCCTTTCCCCTTTTTTAGGGGAATTTTCAATTGCAAGTTTTATGCACTTCACTGTGTTCTTTATATGTATAAAAGCCCGAGTCTGTCCGCCAGTTCCATGAACTGTGAGAGGATAACCTATTGCAGCCTGCATTAAAAAGCGATTGAGTACTGTTCCATAATCACCATCATAATCAAATCTATTAATTAATCTTTCATCTAAAAGTGTTTCTTCTGTATTTGTACCCCAAACAATGCCTTGATGCAGATCAGTTATCCTTACATCATCATTTTTATTGTAATAATAAAACATAAGGGCATCCTGTGTTTTAGTCATATGATAAATGCTTCCTGGATTTGCGGGATAGAGGATTTCTATGGTTTTTTTCATTCCGTCAACATCGACTAAAGCTTTCAGATAACCTTCCGGGATCTCCATGCCGGCAGTACCATATCCATATACCCCCATTGTTCCAAGGTGAACCAGATGTATGTCAAGTCCTAACTCCACTATTGCACAAAGTATATTATGGGTTGCATTAATGTTATTATTTACGGTATACCTTTTGTGCCAAGGTGATTTCATCGAGTACGGCGCAGCCCTCTGTTCAGCAAAATGTACAACCGCCATAGGTTTCATTTCTTCTAAAAGTTTCAACAATCTAAAATAATTGACAGCTACATCAAAGTTATAAAACTTTATCTCTTTTCCCGTCACCTCATTCCACGCTTTAAGTCGAAGTCCAATAGGCTCGATCGGAGTTAATGAACATGTCTCTAATTCATTATCTATATTCCTTCTGCTTAAATTATCAACTATGACTACATCATATCCATGCTTTGAGAGATATAGCGCCGTTGGCCATCCACAAAATCCATCACCACCTAATATTAAAATATGCATTGCAATCTCCTTGTTTAGACTTGTTTAATTATTTTTCATCACCTTTCACTTAATTTCACTTGTTAAGAACAGTTTTGAAGGCAGAAAACATCCTGTCTGCAAATGCATTAAGCGTAAACTTTTCATGAACCCTTCTTATTGCATTATCACCCATCTCCCTACAAATATCCTGGTTTTCATAAAGATACAGTATCTTTTCCCTTAATGCTTCAACATTTCTTATTGGGACTATAAAACCATCAACATTTTCTCTCACAACGTCACCAGCAGCAGTATTTGTCGTAACAATTGCCGGTAAGCCACAAGCCATTGCTTCAACTATTACACGACCAAATGAATCCTCCAAAGAAGGCAAAACAAAAACACTGCCCTGTGAATAGTATTTGTAAAGTTCATAATTGGGCATAAAATTCATTAATTTATAATTTCCATTATATCTTCTTAAAATGTCTTCCATGCCAAACTCTACATTTCCAATCAGCCATAATTCCATATTTCTTAGTTTTAAAGAAGATACTGCTTCTAATAAATAAACAATACCTTTTCTATGATTGATTCCGCCACAATAAATGATTCTAAAAATATTATCATTCTTAGTGATATTCCTAAAATGATTTACATCAATACCTGGCGATACAACCAGAACCCTATCGGCATTAATACCTTCATCTATAAAGCCTTGTTTCACAAATGTTGACAGGGCAATAATATAGTCTGCTTCCTCATACTCCTCTAATCCTCTTTCAATATCCTTTTGATCATGCCAGGGGCTCAAACCCAACCTTTCTATTTCTTCTGAATCAATTTTATACTGGATGTTAATATGTGAATTAGTCCTGTACAGAAATGTTACAATTCCTAATTCTTTTGCTTTTTTTATTGTATGAAGAGCAGTATGTGACTCGACCAAAATCAAATCAGAGTTTCCTGAAACAATTTTTTTTGCAACCCATCTATCAAACATATCTCCTGTTCTAAACCTGTCTCTATTTTTGGGTGCATTTCTAATTTTCCTCGTTTTGGACAAAAGCTTTCTATAAAAAACGGTTTTTAAATTTGTTTTAACTTTCATTATATCAATTATTTGTCTATCCTCAATCCGGCCATGTATTTTTGTCAACAACCTGTGTTTCCGACTGCAATATGGCATGAAAAGAGTGTCAAGATATCCTTTTCTATCAAATTGACCCGCCAGTTGAAAACACGTAGGATTGCCACCAATATATGAAATACTAATTTTCAAGTTTATGAGGAAAATCCAGGTTTTTGAAAGCGCAACATTTTGCTTATTAACTGTTTAGTGAGAATCTTAATCTTTATACCAATATAAATAAATAAAAAAATTAACAGTAATTTTATTGAATAAAAAACAAATAAATTACTATTTGAATCAAATAACATCATAAAAGAGGCAGCAATAATTAAAAGAGAATATAATGCAATAATTGCCCGCCATTCATATATAATTCTGTACAGTTTCTGTCCAATTGCAGTAAGTATTATGTTTATAATTGTAGTGCTGAACATTGCAGCAAAGCTTGCTCCAATTAAACCATACTTCGGAATCAATAAAATATTTAAGCCGATATTAGCTAATGAACCAACTACTGTTGCCGGAAATATCCAGAAAGGTTTTTTTGAATATGCATATTGAACACTAACATACATGCCAAATGACTGGCTTGCAATTCCGATTGCGAGAATAATCATCACATTTTCTGCTCCATAATAAGCAGGAGGGGCTATGATATGCAATATTTCCTTTGAAAATAAAATTAACAACATAACAGGAATAAATGTTATGTAAGAAAAAATGGTAAACAATCTACCAATTTCATCTGCTGCATTATTTTCTTGATCAAATACTGTTTTATAAACCAAAGGCTGAAAGGACATCCATACATTACTCATCATCACATCAACTGCATTAGTAATTGTTTGACCAATATTATAAACACCAACAACCGACATGGAGAGAGTGGAATTAAGCAAATACTTGTCAAAATATCTGTTAATTAAGCCACTAAATGTTTTAGGAACAACTTGAAGACCATATTTCATATTTTCGTTCAACATTTTAAAATTAAAACTTGCATAGGACTCTTTATTAAATTTAATAAACATTATTAAACATGACAATGCTGCACCACATAACAAACCGTATAGTATCCCCATATAAGTCATTCTAAAATACCATACAAATATTAAACTCATGATAATATTTGTTATAGTCTGTAAAGATACTGACGTAGCATAGAAAATAGCCTTTTCCATATTCTGATAAATTCGCAAATAAATCATATTGATACTCCCGACATAAGTGGTTATATAAGAAATTAAAATGGCTGTTCCATATTCATTTTTTTGGGTAACTATAAGGGACAAAAAGTCTTTCACAAAATATATGATAACAGATGAGATAATCAACACCAGAAACAAGTATGTTTGAATTGTAAAATAGAATGATTTTAACTTTTCAGTGTCATTTCTATATTCAAAGTAATATCTTGGGACAGAATGGGTCAGCCCCAGAGTAACCACACCTACAGTTATCATAGGAACGGCCATAGATAATGTAATAACTCCGAAATCTTCGGGACTCAGGACTCTTGTCAGAATTGGAAGTGCAACTAAATTCAGTCCAAAGCTGATGAATTTTGGAAATATGTAGATAAAAATATTTCTGAAATGTCTCTCTTTAATGCCATCTAACAATATTCTTTGCTCCCCACAATTCAGCATATTTCTTATTTGCATATATAAGAGCTTCTTCTTTGCCCTTCCCCTTACTACACATCTCATAAAGCCAGCTAATATACTGCCCTATCCTCAACGAGGCATTTCCATCTTTAAAAGGATCTTTATCTTTCACCCACAAAGTTAAATCACCAAATCCAGGGATACTATCAGGATTTCGACGATATCGATCTATTGCAGCGAACAAATCATCAAAGCTATCAAATACAACTTTCCCCTTTCCCCATTTGTAAATAGGATTGGCATAGAGCTTTTCTAAATCAAGAAAAACTGTCTTCGTCCCTGATAAAAATGACTCGAGGGCTACCGTACCGCTTAATAAGAGCCCAATACAAATATCAGCGGCTTGTGCTGCTTCTGTTGGGTATACATCTGTTTTTAAATCACTGCCCTCATCAATTATTACACATCTGCCTGTAGACTTAGCTTTCTCTAACAGATCAGCAATGGAAGACAATCTTTCGTAGAAGTTGTGGCGAAATCCAGGCTTTAAAATGAGACCTATCGATTCGTCTATAAGCAACCTCTCCAAGAAAAGCTTATGAACATATGAAGACGTTTCATTTCTAATTATTGACATTCTCTCATTCAAAGAATTCTCATCAAAAAAACATATTATAAACCTAACTCCTTTATTTAATAATTTATTCTTTAATTCTTTTGCATCTTCCTTTACTGCTTTAAAAGAATGGTCAGTTATATATCCAGTATATATAAGGTAATTTAATTGAGAATTATTCGTTTGCCACTCAAAATTATAAGCAGGACCAAAAGAGAACAAAACATCGCTGCTCCTGCATGCTTGATACCTTACAAACCCAGTATTTGACCACTGGTGTGTGATACTAATGCCGCCACATCTTTCCAAAGCAATATTCATGGGAATATTATGCCTGCCCGAATCATCTTGATAAATATTAATTTTAATATTATTATTTGTATTGAAAAAATCATGCCAGTATGCATATTTTTCGATAAAGTAGCCCATGCACATCAAATAAAAAAAGGTAAATCTGTTAAACCGCTTTTTTGTAAACAACCAAGTCTTAAGCAGAATAATGGTATATTCTTTCAATACCTTCATGTATTTATCTGTAGATTTCCATACAGGCAATTGATTTCCTGACATAGCAGCTTTGTCTTTGAGGATAACAAAATTCAAATTATTTTTTTTCAAACTGGAAAGAGTATTTTCGTTAGGATATTTGTCAAAACATATTATAACCTGCTTTTTAGATAATGTTGATCTTAAAATCCAAAAAAGCTCACTTCTCTTTTTCAGATCAAATAAAATATTTTTCCCTGTATACCAGTGAACAATCAGTGGAAATGTACCACTCAAACTTCTGTAATAACACTTATTATTTTTATTACTCTTATTATGTTTATCAGCCATACTATATTGGAATTTAAATTTATGTTTGAAATTGAACAGTAAAAATATTTTTTTAATTAATTTAATTAAATGAGGATAATAATAATCAATAAACCTCGACTCTACTGCCTTGTAAGGAACAATTCTTATATTTGTAAGATTTACAAATTCTAAAATGTATTTAGACCATAGACTATTTTCTATAAAATATAAGGCGTCATCTTTACTATTCATTTTTAACATATGCCATTCGGCTGCTTTTATACAAATAAAAAGCCATTGTATTTCAGTTTCTATAATCTTTCCAAAAAATGCAATCAATTTATTTAAAGGAAAATATTTATCGATTGCTTTCTCTTTTAGAAGATAATATATATTCATATCTATTATTTTCTGACATAAATTCCGAATATCGTCAATTATGTTATAGAACTGACACTCATCATTTTCATTTCGAATATCAACAATACAAAAATCAATCTTCTGCGGCTGATGTTTTAATAGTCTCAATTTAGTAAGCAGTTTAATAATTCCATTAATGCTACCTGATGAATTAAAATAATAAATATACGAATAATCGATTTTAGAGGTAACAAGTGAAAATAAAGAAAAAACAGATAGCCGATCAATGTAAATTATTTTCATGAAAATAAACCACTAATTTAACTGTAAGGTAAATAGAGCATATCCTTCTGCTTTCAGGTTTCTAATGAAATTAGAATCTCAGGAAAGGCAATCTTTTAATAAAAAATTAAATGAAATATTTATGGACTTATTTTTTAATACCAGCCTGTCACGCACAAGGTAATCAGTGAAACAAGATTATTAAAATCCTGTCCCTTTGTCTCTTTACCGTTCAGATAATCTTCTGTAAGATTATCTATATATTTCAGGTTAAAATATCCGCCGCTCAGGATATTCCTGTAATGCCTGTTCTTTATCATATCCTTAAAAAATTCTGTCACCCCGGATCTGTAAGTGATTTCTGCAAACAAGGAGAACCCTTCAATAACATCATATAGATATGAATGAGGACCTTCATCTAATAATTCATAGGGAAATTTAATTTTGTTTTTTGCTGCCCACTTAAGTGGGTACTTTGTATTATTCAATTCAAGTCCTCTTCCCCATTTTTCAGGAGACTTAGAGAGAATTTCTATAATCCTATAATCATTAAATGGCATACGCCATTTATGATTATTGATTTCAAATGCATGTTTATTCGCATTGACAGTTGAACCCTGTGAATGAAAACTGTGGTACAAATATATCAACCACGAATATATGTTATTTATTGATAAGCCATTTAAAACTTCAGGCATATATTCCCTGTATGGGAAAATATATACTGACTGTTGTCCTTTCACTGTCAGGACTACGTTTTTGTACGTTTTTGCAAAGGGGATACGCGGCGAACCATAGAAAAAAGGGAAAAGATAGCTTTCTATGAGATCTTTCCTGTTTTCCCATTTAGATGCAAATTCAGTATTACTCATCATCTTTTTAAATATTTGAAAAACCTTGTCTCTATCATGATTGCCATCAATCACTTTTTTAAAAAATGATGGTCCGTAGAGATAGCAATTCATTTTATCTGCATATTCCGTAAAACTTTTTTGGGTATGAAAAAATGTAGCAAATTGCGAAAAACCAAAATTAAGGAAAGAATCAGAAGTCTCTCCATTAAATATTGTCTGCCCTTTTCCGGCCTCTTTAGATAGTCCGTCTGACAGTTTTGTGAAATTAAAAGTATTATATGCATACATGTGCTTAGATTTGTAAAATGGGAGAACCTTTTTCCAATAAATAGGCGCTCTTTTGCTTTTGAAATCCAACCCTACAATTTCTGGTTTAATCCCATAAAATTTGCCAATATTCTTAATTTTATTAATCTCAAATGTATTGATGATTTTGGTCTCTTTTGAATATTCCATGCTGCCTGTTATCATGCCAACATTCCTACTTCCGAATTCGTTGACAAGCATTCCTAAAAGCAAAGACGAATCCCAGCCGCTCGAGCTTGATACCCATGTTTTTCCTTCCCGATTGGCTCTTGCAATAACAGATTCTCTCAGAATCTTATAATAAACTTCTAAATCCTTATCCGTATAATTTTGAATCTTCAGAGGGTTGAAATTAATAAATTTAGAATTCGGTCCCGATGCTGACAGTATGATAATTTCCCCGACTTTCAGTTGTTTGACATTGCTGTAGATTGTTAATCCCTTTGGAGTATACCAGCCATAGACTGAAAATATATGCGCTAACATTTTCTGGTCATATTCGGGCCTGATATATTTGAAGATAAAATCCAGGTCTGTGGCAAAATAAAAATCAGTACCATCATATGTATAGAAAGAATCAGTCCTTGCATACCGGTCGCTAAAAATATGTACCATATTCCTTGAAGAATCAACACATAATCCTACATATTGCCCTTCGAGATTTGAGATAACATCTTTAAGGGTATTTTCGGAGAAAAGCTTTTTTAAATAATTATCGCTATCAGCATCAATTAGTTTGATATCCCCATCATTCTTAAGGTAATAGAATAGATCACCATATATGTAGAGATATTTACCGTCAGACAATTTAATGCTGAAATCTGAGTCCTTTATATTTGCAAATACATTTTTACCATTTTTTAATGGAATTATTTTTTCTAATTCCGGATCTGTACTTTTTTCTGTCATTTTAATATAAACTTTCATTTTTCCTATCTAATTCTAAATTCATTTCTGAGAAGTCCCATCCTATAGCAGTCAAGATATTTTCCATTCAGATAAAAGTGCTCCCGCAGGATACCCTCCACCTTGAAACCAACTTTCTCAAATACCCTTTTGGACACTTCGTTGCCTTTAACCATGCCTGTATATAGTTTTCTCAGGTTCAATTTATTAAATGCATGTCTTGCAATAAGATAAATCGCTTCTGTTCCATAACTCCTGCCACGGGATTTTTTATCGCCTATCAATATGCCAATCTCTGCATTCCTATTTCTCCAATCAATCTGGTGAAGGGTTATATTACCGATGTGCCTTGATGCCTTTTTAAGGAATATCCCTAATATCATTCCATCCTTGCTGCTGCTGTAAGAACTGATATAGTCTCTTATGTCTTCTGCATTTAAAGGAAATCTTCCGCTCCCCATAAAAAGCGTAGTATCTTGGTCATTTATCCATTGTTTATATCCTTCAAGCTTTTCCTTTCTGGATAAAGGGCCAAGATATATTTTTTCGCCTTGTAGAAAAAATGTTTTCACAAATTGTCTTTTTATCTGATTATTCTTACAACCTCAAATGCCTCTGCTGCCTTCAGGCCAACCTGAATTCCCCATCGTCTGGCATATATCTCCACAGCTTTTAGGGATCTTGGATGTGGAAACTTCTTGATTTCAGATTTATACTCTTTTAAGGCTCTTATTTTTAATGCCAATATCCTTGATATATCTACAAAATAATTTGGCAGAAAATAAACAGATGTCAAGGGCATATTCCACTCTGTTGATGACGGAATCTCAAAAGAATATACCTCTTTTACTGTCTCGCCCTTGACAGGCCTGCAGGCTGTTATTGCAGCCCTGAATGTTATCTGATGATCAATATTCAGATCACCATGGTGATGGGTGAAAATAATATCAGGGGCTATTTCAGTTTTTACTTTTTCTATAGTCTTTACAATATCGAGCAGTGGAACAGTATCAAATCTGTTGTCAGGCAAATTAAAGGTAAATATTTTAGCAACACCCAATATCTTATTAGCATTTTCAACATGTTTTTGCAGTTCTGCCAGACCATGTCTTCTCTTTCTGAGATCTCTTTTTTTATCCCTTGAAGTAATACCTTCTCCCAATATAAGCGTATAGACTTTATGACCTTCATTGGACATACGGGACATCGTACCCCCGCATCCAAGCACTTCATCATCCGGATGTGCTGCAATTACGAGTGTTTTTTTCATTTAGTTAACCTTCTAAAATGCATCGGAATAGGCCATTGCCAAATCCCATTTATTGTAGTCTGTTATGTCAAGCCAAGCATTTAATCTATCACCAAATGCCTTTACACCAAAATTTGTTGTAAATCCCGTTTCTTTGAAACCCATTTCTTTATATTTTTTTCTTAAAAAGGTATTACCCCAGACTGAAATAACATCAGCTCCGCATCTGTCAAAATATTCAATAGTCTGTTTAATTAGAGCCTTCTCCAGTTTTTCATCTGAGATGATGAAATCCAAAATATGACCATATAGTTTGCTATCTTTTCTATAAAATTTGAGTGCTATCCATCCAATAACCATGCCTTTCAGGTTTTTAATAAGAAAAAAGGGATAATGTTCTAAAGGGTGATGGAAAAACCTCCAGCACACAAAATCGTAACCTCTTTCAATATGAAGCAAATTTCTATATCTTATTTTATTGTTCCGCCAGATTTTATCAATCATTTCTCTATGAACAGACAGATTACTTATTCTCTGAAGCTCTATTTCCGAAATACTTTTAGAACTTGCAGTTGTTTCTTTTAAATCCAACTCAAGAGCCTGAAATTCTCTGACCAGTTTCCATTCCATAAGTCTGTTCTTTATGGGCCAGATGTTATTGTTAGGGAAAGCGAAGAGAAAATCTAAACCTTTATCCCCGCTCCTCTCCCACATGGCATTCAATAACTTCCACATCAACTGAAAATTCCGGAAAAGCGGATGAATCACAAGCTGAGCACCAAATCCCGCCTTAAATACCTTATCCCTGTAAACAAGCCTGTATATCATAAGTGCATAATGGCCAATGATATTTCCGTTTTTATCCTCCAGTATTAGGGAAATACCCTGTGAATGCGGATTCTTCAAATTTGCCCATCTGAAAAAATCAACTGTCCTGAAGTGATCAGACGAGATCCGGAAGAGGTCTGTTATTGGATATTCATCCCCTTTTCTGTATGGTCTTATCTTCACTTCTGAATCAGTCTTATTCATTAAATAAACCCCTTGCTTTTATCTGCTCCTGTATTTTTTCGACTGTCGTTAACTTAGGAATTTGTTCAGTTTTGAATTTTATTTTGAAATTACCTTCTATAGCTAAAATAAGATTCAGGTGTCCCAGTGAATCCCATCTTTCAACCTCACCGGCAGCCAGCTCCGGCGTAATCTCTGATAACGGCAGATTTAATGTTTTTGCTACGACTTTTTTCAGCTCCTGACTTATTTTCAATAATTCCTCCTCTTCAGTATAATTCATGCAGTCTCAATCTTTACCCATTTATTGCCTTCTATCATTCCTTGAATTAAATCAAACTCCCAGAGAGTGGATTTGTCTTCCTTTTCTTCAATCAGCTTAAATCCAAATTTCTTGTATAAATCCATAACAAGGAGATTCTTCTTCGTTGGGATATATTCGCCAATCAGGGTCTCTACACCCTTATCTTTTAGAACTTTGGTTAGATATGAGAGAAAGGTATCTTCTACCATCCTGCCAATTACCCTGCAGCTTAAAAGAAATGTATCAATATATGACTTCTCGCCATCTATCTTCGCTATTAAAACACCGACAATTCCATTTGATCCGAAACGGTCATTTAATTCCAAGCTTAAAACCTTACAGTTCTGACTATCCATGAAATCAAGAATTTGATTTTCCGAATATCTTTTTGTAGTAAGGTTAAACTGATTTGTCCTCTGAGTTAACTGGGCGATTCTTTTAAAGTCGGCATGGTTGTCAGTTTTGATTATAGTGGTCATCTCGAGGGATTTATAAAAATCCTCCAGAGTTACAGTACTCTTTTCCAGCTCCTTCCTTTTTGCATCAGCCTGATATAATGCAGTCCTCAACTTATCTTCTTTGGTGATCGTGGTGTTATTGAAATATTTAAAAGACAGGTCTATGATCCATTGACTCAGGTTGACAGGGTCAGAAGGAAAATCAGGAACAATCACCTGAGGTAGCTCGCTTTTTACAAGCTGTCTTTCAAAGGGGTTGTCATCTATAAAGACAAAACTGTCGAGTCCAAGGTTTAAGATAGTCGAAAGCTCTTTTATATTTTTAATTTTATTTCCCCAGTTGACTCTTAAAGCCACAAAGTCATCTTCTTTCAGTTCCATGAATTTGTGCCTATCAAAAACTTCTTTTACATCTTCCGGATTATTTTTACTGCAAATAGCCAATAAGACCCCTTTGTGCTTTAATCCTTTTATAAGTTTCTGGAAATCCAGATAAGCCCTTCCAATTCCGTCTTCACCAAGTTTTATACCGTCAATACCATCCTCTCCAATAATTCCTCCCCAGAGTGTGTTGTCAAGGTCGAGTATGAGCACTTTTTTCCTCTTGCCAAGATATGCCAGCATATACATAGAGTACAGTTCCGACAAAAGCTGCAACCCCTGATTGCTTAATTTTATTCTTCCTATATACCACAATCTGTTGTCGTATATAGTTTCATGTCCATATCTGGAAGAAAGGGATACAAAATCCACTATTACAACCCTCTCTGATATTTTCAGTTCTTTAATCCTGCTGTTATAGAAATCCTGAATTCCTGCAATGGTCAGTCCAGCATTGTAATCCAGTGCACCGAGAATGGTGGGCTTTCTGATAAAGATATTGTTTATGAAAAAGGTCAGTCTGCTGTTAGCCTGTAGACCGCTCTCCAGATAAACCCTTAGATTTTTTATCTCCTGGTCAATTATCTGCCCGATTTCATCTTCTTTAAATTTAAACGGGCTATTGATAATTTCACGAAAAAGTTCTTCCCCATCAAGGAAAAGAATGGCAAAATCAAAATTCTCCTTTTTCAGAACTGACTCAGGGCTTATCATCTCCTGAATATATTGATTGAAGGCGGAAATGTAAAAATCACTCTTAATGCCGCAATCAGAGAGATTCTCATTTAATCTTGATGCAAGCAGGTCAATGTTTATATTGCTCAATAATGCGATTTTTATTTCTCTTTCTCCACCAGCTCTATAAGACCGAGATGTTTTATATACAGGAATGTTATTTTCCTGTTATTAAAGGCAGTAGCTGAAAATGGTTTTGTTACCTCAATAGCACCCTTTTGTAACAGCTTAGAAATAGTCTCGGGAAAATGCCATGTACTGAAGCAGAGATGATAATAAGACATGTTTCCTTTAATTATGTTGTCAACAGGCGATTTTCTGTCCTTATTGAGGGGCTCTATCAATTCTAATTTTGCGCCTGACAGATTTACAAATGAAATTCTGACATTCTGAAATGCATCGTCATAAATGCCAGTGATCTCCCTTAATTCAAACAAACCACCGAAGATATCGAGGCATTCTTTTATATCATTAACTGCAACACCTATGTGCTCAAATTCTATACCGATTTTAAGGATTTCACTCATTGTCATTTTAAATCCTTCCAGGTAATCCAGTGGTCTTCAGGGATATCCCTCCTTGCAACCATACCGGTTATTTCTTCTAATAATCTTGGAGGGATTCCATAGCCCGGTCTCTTTATACATAGATCCTCTCTTTTTATTATTTCTCCTGCATGAATTGAACGTCTGGTGTGCAGACTACGCCTTCCTTTTTCGTACATTTCCTTCTCTTCCTCACACGGACCGTTTTTGACACCGTCACCTATTGATTTTTCAACTTCGCGTATTTTACGGATCATTTCTTTAAGTTCATGTGGTTCAATTGCAAAACTGTGATCAGGGCCCTGCAACCTGCGATCAACTGTGAAATGTTTTTCAATCATGCAAGCACCCAAAACTACTGCAGCAATAGGTATATGGTCTCCAAGCGTATGGTCTGAATATCCGACATGACAATTGAAAGCCTGCTGCATGACTTTTATAGCAGCAAGATTCGAAAGATGCGCAGGTGCTGGGTACAGTGAAGTGCATTGTAACAGTATGATATTTTCATTGCCTATGTCATGACATACCTTTACAGCATATTGAATGTCTGCATAGTCAGCCATACCGGTTGACAGAATTACAGGCTTTTTATAGCTTGCGATATGTCGTATAAGATGAATGTCTGTTAAATCGAAAGAAGCAACTTTGAAAGCTGCAATGTTGAGCTTAGCCAACTGATCAACGGCTTCCAAATCACATGGTGAGGAAAGAAAAGTAATTTCACAAGACCGCGCATATTCCATAAGCGGTGCATGCCAGTTGCGGTTGATTTCCAGTGATTGTATGAGTTCATATGTAAACTGCTGATGCCCCTGTTCTTTCAGATATGTAAAGCTGGGTGTGTGTTTTGAATAATGCTCACATGCTTTAAAGGCTTGGAACTTTATCGCATCTGCCCCTGCCTCCGCGGCAGACTTAATCAATGCCTTTGCCATATCAAAGTCATGGTTATGATTAGAACCTGCTTCCGCAATAATGTATGCAGGGTAGCCCTGACCAATAAATTTGTATTCTATCTGTATCACTTTGCTCATATGCATTCAGTTATTTATTCACTTTTTTATTAAATATAAAAGCCAGATGGCTTTCTTTAAATCCTGCCTTTGAAAATGCTTTTATTGAGGCTATGTTGTTATTCTTTATTTCAGCAATAATGGGCTTACTCATTCCTTTTTCTTTTATGAATCTTTCCGTCCCTTTCCTTATGACTATTGAACCGAATCCTTTCCCGATATATTCAGGATTGAGCATCACGCTTACTTTTATTGATTCTTCTTTTGATTCAAAACGTATTGTACCAATCTTATTTTTTCTGTAATGTGCTATGTAAATTGTAGTGTTGGGATTTTGAGTCCTTTCCTTAAACCATTTCTCATGCTCTTCCCAAGATAATAATTTTGCATTAAAAAAGTTTCTTCTGACAGAAGGATGGTTTCTCCATTTGAATAAATCATGTATATCATCATTTTTCACTTCTTTTAGTGTTAAGTTTATAGTTATATTGAATTTTGATTTTCCTGATTGTGATTGACGGACTAGTTGGCCGCTTTTCATTCTTTTACCGTTGTTCTTAAATATCGCCCCAACAGTCCTTTCCGTACCCTTTCCATCAACAAGCTCTTTGCATGCATGAGTCATTCTATGTCTAATAACGGGATCTTCTATTAACTCTTTTACTGCATTTTTTATGTCAGTTTCGCTCACATTTTCATACCATCCTATATTTTTTACAATCCCCATTTCTCCTAGGGTTTCTGATATGTCTTTCTGGTTCTCAGCAAGAACAATTACAATACTGGGCAATCCAATACAGCACCGTTCCCATGTTGAAGTTCCGCCAGCTCCAATAGCCAAATCTGCATTTGCCATTAGTTCTGCTATATTATCAACTTGACAGTAAAAAGTTATATTTGGAATTTCAGAATAAAGTTTCTTAATCTTCTTTTTGTGTGGATTGGTGAAACCCACAACCACATCAACGGCGATTTTTGGCTTTTTAAGCAACCGAATCGCCCTGAGTGCTTTTGCTGTCTCATTATTCTGATCATTGCCTCCAAAGGAAATCAGTATGCGGAAGACGACTCCATCCCTATGCCTTAAATTTTTCCTTGACCTTTTAAATTCAGGACGCAATAAGGCATATCGAGGGCCTAAAAGTTTTCGGCAATGATCGGGAACGCGACCGTCATAACGAGTTTCAAAATTCTTAAAAAAATTCTGATCTAAAAGCAAATCACAATCATGACACCTGTTTGCAAGATCATCAATGACCATAATCTTTTCAACAAATTCTCTGAGAGGTGTTTCCCATGAGATATCAATACCATAGTGATCTACAATTAACCAATGCCAGAAATCATTCCGTGTTTTAAGAATACTCCGTGTTAATTCACAGTCAGTTTCAAAATCAATATCTGCAGGCAGGGGATAAACCTTATAACCCCCTTCTTCAATATATTGAATCAGGTTCCCGGTTTCCTTGCGGCAGGCAAAACTGACAGATGCACCTCTCTGCTTCAGTTCATCAGCGAGGGTTAAACATCTGACTACATGGCCTGTACCGATACTTACTGACGCATCTGCACGAATTAAAATATTCATTGGTATATGCTAATCTTCTGTTTTATAGATAGTCTTCACCTTATTCCGAACAGGGGCACAAGCGGTTCAGCCCTGAGCCATGCATTAAGATTCCCTTTTTCAATAATCTCCCTGACAATTCTAAAAACATCATCATATGCATGTAAAAGCATGCGTATATCATCATCTGAATGTGCATAACTCATATTATGCGTCCCGACTGTAAGGATACCGCGTACAAAGACCTCCTGCAGGAAAAGTGTTTTAATCTCCCATTGGGAGTAATTGCTTGTATCTTTAAACAAAAGG
>Ga0209324_10001267_pt1 | contig 17262 bp, 13 predicted proteins | sample Rifsed19ft3_FD_184015 | JGI IMG/M metagenome (GOLD analysis project Ga0209324, IMG submission 184015) | Soil microbial communities from Rifle, Colorado, USA - sediment 19ft 3 (version 2) | ecosystem: Environmental > Terrestrial > Deep subsurface > Rock core/Sediment | place: Rifle, Colorado...
TAGGCTTATTTCCGTGGTTATTGCAGGTGTCTGCATTGCGACTTCTTTGTTCAACTATGCTTTCGTTTCCTGGGACACGATAAATGTAACTGGAACAGCCGCGGACGCGCTTGGTATCTCAACCAATGCCGCGATCTGCCGTCCCTCATTTGCCTTTTTCTGTTCCGATCCGCCTCAGCTCGATCAGTGGCCGCTAAGCGAAATGTTGGGAACGGTTATAGATAACCCCCAGTGCAGTTCCGGGGAATGCGATCTGTTGATCTTGCCGGGTTCTAACTACTTTTTTCAGGGAGTATTTTTTCACATTGCAATCGATTATCCGGATCAAGAACTAGGTTTTCACATCCTGCTTGAACAGGGTGAAACCAGATACTTTAATTTCCCCGCCCTCTTGGAAAGCGAGTTCATTTTTTACAATTCTGGGGCTCAGTCTCAATCCTTGGATAATGCTGAGTCGGCAACAAACAGATTGGCAACCAGTTTCTTCCAGTCCCTTCCTCCATTATTCGCCGCTTCTCACCAGGCCGTGGGCAAATATAGAATGCCGGATGGTAGCAACGCCATAATCTATCAGCGGGTCAAACCACTCACCCGGGAAGAGGCGGAGGAAGTCGTTTCCGCAGTAAAGCTCGTGGAGAAAAGGGAAGCTCTGAAGTACAAAGTATTCATTGGCCTTGCCACACACGAGGGTGATGTTAACAAAGTCATGTCTCTGTACCAGGAAGCAATCACTCAAGTAGCCGATCCAGCCCTTCGAGAGGAATATAAGGAGGATGTTGTAACTTTCTACATCGAAATAGCAGAGGCCTACCTGCAGGGGAGGAAACCCGAGGCTGCCCTCGCCGTTTACCAGCAAGTATTAAGCCTGCAACCAGACCATGTTGAAGCCCATTTGGGATTAGCTCTTTCCTATGACGCGCAAGGGCTGATCGAGGAAGCGCGAGAGGAATTCTTGCTGGTTATTGAACTTGGCCCCGGTACAGATTTCGCTGCGAGGGCACAAAACTGGCTTGATACTCACGGGTAAAGGTTAAGCCAAGGTGCATGATGGTCGCTTTCCTCTCTATCAATTATAAGAACTTCTTTCTTTCGGGCGCACATGCAGACATGATAAACTTTGTCCTGCCTGACAGAACAGAGTCAAATTTGGTTGAGCGCGTCCATACTCCAACCTCGAACGAAGAAAATGAGATTAAAACCATTCCTTAGGTTAATGAAATTACCCTTAACTCCAGTCGAATAAGCCGTGTGCTCATGAAAACTGACCCGGTAACAGTTCCCGGAAAAGAATTTGAGGAACGCCAATTTAGGTCTAGCCGATTTGAAGATCTGTATCGCTTCCTACCGAAAGAAAAGGCTTTAATCATTTTCGACATCGGAGCCAATATAGGGCAGCTCTCCATGAAATTTAGGGAAATGTTCCCTGCCGCCAAAATCCATGCCTTCGAGCCGACCCCTGAAGCGTATGACAAGCTTAGCCGCAAATTCAGGAATGACGGCGGCGCTGCCACCAACAACCTCGCCGTGTCTGACAAAACCGGCTCAACCAGTTTTTACATAAGCGATGAATTCAGCAAGATCAACTCGGTATTGCCTCGCAACCAGGTTCAAAGAAAATACTACAAACTGGGATTAGATAGAAGCATAGTAGTGCCCACCATCACCATCGATGATTATTGCAAGAAAAACGGGATTAACCATATAAATTTGCTGAAATTAGACATTCAAGGTGGTGAATTGGCCGCCCTGCATGGCGCCCGCCGTCTATTAAGACAAGGCCAAATCGATCTCATCCTGACCGAAGCTCTATTTGTTGAAATTTACGAAGGGGCCCCCAAATTTTTCGAGATCCAGGCCTGGCTGGACGAGCACGAATATATGCTCTTTTCCCTTTACGATCCCCACCAGGCCGAAGACGGCCAATTGGTCTGGGCGGATGCGATTTTTATCAGCAAAGCCTTGCATGGGGATCACGCCGCCCTTTTTAAGCATGCGGATAACTAAGTCGGGTTTTGTGCAGTTCCATCATCCTTAACTTATTACGCACTCTTCGCATGGAACGAGCTTTATAAACCTGCAATTCGTATGTACCTCATCTACGTTAGTGACCTGCAGCATGCAAAACAAGCCGGCAAAGCTGACCCGCTTGCTCTTGCAGCTCTTGCCGTGCATGAGAAAGATTGGAATAACACGCTATTCGAGATATCTCGTTTTCAGCGAGAATCGCAAGGCGTGAATAAGGGTGTTAATATTCTCGATACTTTAAGCTCAATTAAAGATCAAAGTTTGACCAAAACAGGCGGCCTGCTGCGCACTGTAGAGGGGTTTGCCAAACTTCAAGCGAAGCTAGGCGCCACAAAAACCTGGGCGTTTTTATCCAAAGTACAATCGCAGGCCGAAACTCCAGCCTCCGCACCCAACTTGGAACAATTGTGCCAAAGGATGCTTGACCACGTCGGCACCTTCTGTTGGAGCCACGAGCAACATGGCATGCTTTTTGCCCCGGAAAGTGTTTTTGCCGTTCTGGATGGCATCGTCTCTCAACGAAAGCAGATCAACCTGCTGTATAGCGAATTTGAATGGGGAAATTTCCTTGAAATCCCCTCCTCGGCCGTAGTGGAAAATCCTGTCCGCGTCAACCTGGCAGACTCGCCCTTCGTTCAAATGGCCACGCTCAACGCCTTTATGGCCGCCCAACGGTTTGATAACCCACAGGGCAAGGAAAGTTATCTTTGGGATTTGCTTGGACCTGCCAGAGGTGAATTCCTGCAATCCACCGAACCTCCCCCCGCCCACATACCGGGCATCAGATTGATCGAATGACCTCCCAGGTTGCCTGTTTATAATAAAAATCGGATCTCGTCCCCTCCCCATTTGGAAGGTCTGTACTGGTGGCCACTAAACTCCGTCAAATCATCGCCAATACTGCTCTCGGACGCAAGTTCAAGAACGGCCGCACGCGCCTCGATTTCGAGCGAAGGCTGCGCACCGTGCACCCGCCTGTGATCATTTACCAAATGGGCAAAGTGGGTTCGTCTTCAGTTGCGGATTCGTTGGCAAGGCAATACCCGGGGGTGGCAATTCATACGCATGCCTTTTCACAGAAAGACAGCAATCCCTATATACGTAAGCTTCACCAATGGGCTATCCGGGATCGCAAGCCTCTGCGTGTCATCAGCCTCACCCGGGAGCCGATTAGCCGCAATGTGTCCGCTTTCTTTCACAATTTTGAGCGTGACACCGGTGTGCCCTTTGCCGAACACAACTTCTCGCTCCAGGATCTGAAAGCCCTGTTTTTATCCAACTACCGGCACCAGATTCCCCTCCAGTGGTTCGACAAAAACATCCTTTCGAACTTTAACATTGATGTGTTCAAATCGCCCTTCCCCCCGACCGGGAGCTGCATTTACACACAGGGAAACGTTGAACTTCTCGTGATCAAAGTCGAGCTCACCGATGCGGCCAAGGAGGCGGCCCTCCGTGATTTCCTGCGCCTTTCACATTTCAAACTGGAAAATACGAACATCGCTGCTCGCAAGGATTACAACGCAACCTATGCAGCTTTCGTACAACAGGTCAAGTTCCCGGAAGATTACATCTCGATGATGCTTTCTTCAAAATACGCACGCAGTTTTTATAGCCCTGAGGATCTCGCCGCAGCCCGTCTGCGCTGGGCGGAAAACCCCTGAGCGCGGTTCCTGCAGGCTTATCTCTGGGCAGGTTACACTAATCCACATGGCTTTCAACGCCAATAACAATCGTTTGTTCTATATGCATATCCCCAAAACCGCGGGGACCACCTTTATAAATATCCTTGACACCCGTTTCGTTATTGACGAAATTTGCCCGGTTCATTGGCCGTACGAAAAACTGCTGGAGACCTATACCGGCCAGCAATTATCCCAATTCACCTTTATCCGCGGACATTTCCCTTATGCATTAATGGTTCGCCTCGCCAACAGACCAAATGTTATTTCCTTCTTTCGAGAGCCTGTCGTTAGGACTATTTCTGAATTCGAACAGTTACAAAAAGAACCCAGACATCATTTATTCACCGATTTTAAGCTGGTAAACATCCAGCAAATGCTCGCCACACCCAGGTTGGTCAGTTACTTGATCAACAAACAAACCCGTTACCTCGCAGGGGAACCCGAGGATGCGCCCCTGTGGGAGCAAACTCCTAACCTCGAACTGGCAAAGGAGCGTCTCCACCAGCTTTCTTTCTTTGGGCTCACCGAGAGTTTTGATCTGTCGCTGGATCTTTTTTGCCGTACCTTCGGGTTTCCCCCAATTGAACAGTACGAAATAAAAAACCAATCGCCAGATCAAGCCAGGCGAAGCGAGATTCCAAAACATATCATCGAGCAGCTTATTGAACTGAACCGCGTCGACCTTTCCCTCCTTGAGTATGCTAAGGGTGTTTTCGAGGAAAGGATACGGCAACTAACGCCTTCTACTAGCGAAGGCGGTCCACTCCCGACGGCGATTGATTTTGATTTCAGGTTTGTTCCGCCCAGGGCAGGTTGGCAGGTTGGAGAGACGCATGCCATCTACGGCCCGATCCGCTGGACTGGGCCGGAAAATAAATCCTTGCTCGTCTTTTCCCTGGACCCTAAGTACGACTACGAGATCAAATTCTGCATTGTCAATATCATGGACCCCGCCATCCTGAGCTCTCTGCGTCTACACGCTAACAACAGGGAACTGAGCCTGCGCGAGGCAAAGCAATGGTCTGGCCAACCGCTGATCTTGAGCGCCCTGCTCCCCAGACGTGTTCTGGGTAAAAAAGGCGCGCTGGAACTGAATTTCCAGGTTTCCCATACCACCCAGGGATCAGAAATAGCTGGTGCGCCAACCGCCGAAAGGAGAAATCTTGGCCTGTGCTTCAATTGGGTAAAAATTGAGCCAGCAGATGCGGCTGCGTAACTGGGCCTTCTATTTATCTCCAAATAGTCTCGCCAAAATCGCCGCATTAAGAGGTTTTCTGTTTTAGCTCCTTTAGGTCTGCATCCACCATCATGACCGCCAGGTCTTCGAAACCTACTTCTGGCTTCCATCCCAACTGCTTATTGGCTTTGCGCGGATCCGAAAGCAGCAGATCGACCTCGGCGGGTCGATAGAAACGTTCGTCATAAACAACGTGATCCTCGTAATTCAGGCCGGCATGCCCAAAGGCCACCCTGCAAAACTCCCTGACCGAATTCGTTTTGCCGGTCCCGATGACAAAGTCCTCCGCGGTTTCTTGCTGCAGCATCATCCACATCGCCCGCACGTAGTCGCCGGCAAAACCCCAGTCGCGCTTGGCGTCCAGATTTCCCATGGGTAACTTATCCGCCAGGCCAAGTTTGATGCGCGCCACGTTGTAACTGATTTTACGGGTGACAAATTCAAGTCCCCTTCTCGGGCTTTCATGATTGAATAAGATCCCTGACACTGCAAAAAGGTCATACGATTCTCGGTAGTTGACTGTGATCCAGTGCCCGTATAATTTGGCCACCCCGTAAGGGCTGCGCGGGTAAAAAGGCGTTTTCTCGTTCTGCGGCGTTTCCACCACCCGGCCAAACATCTCGCTCGACGAGGCCTGGTAGAAGCGCGCGTCCGGTTTCACCTGCCGCACCGCCTCCAGCAGGCGCGTCACCCCCAGCGCGGTAACTTCCCCGGTCAGCACGGGTTGGTGCCAGGAGGTCGGCACAAAGGACTGCGCCGCCAGGTTGTAAATCTCGTCGGGTTGGTAGCGCTCCAAAACGTCCACTAACGAACTCTGATCGTGCAGGTCCCCTTGTTCGAGGAAGATGTCGTCCTGGATATGCTCGATGCGCTCAAAGGTCACCGTGCTTGCCCGCCGCACCATCCCCACGACTTTGTAATCCTTCCCGAGCAATAACTCGGCAAGATAAGACCCGTCCTGGCCGGTGATCCCCGTAATTAGCGCTGTTGGCACTCATACCTCCGTGGTTTTGTTCAAACGTGTTGCTGCAGGGTGGCATTTTAGCCTGAATAAGCCCAGTGCACAAACTCGACCGCCACTGGCCTTGCAAGAAACCAGGGCGCAGAAGCCTTTATCTGGCAGGATCAAGGAAAAATAATCAGATTAGAATTGGCTGTCAAAGACCTTTTTTACCAAAGCCTTTGATTGGGGGAAGACTGAGCCCCATTTTGGCTGGAACTGATTTTGTTGCTTTCGGAGAGTTCTGATTAGATGTTGAAAGTATTGAAACGCTTCCATTGGGGAAAAGTGGGGCTTTTCCTGCTCAGCCTCTGGCTGTTTATCCTTGCCATCACGCTGATGAAGGTTGGCGCACACGATTTCGCCCCCCTGATCAAAACCACCTTCTCCATCGATAACATTTCAAATAGCCTGGGTTTTGGCTGGCTGCTCGCCTATTTTGTGATGAGCGGTTCGCCGGTGGCGGCCACAGCCCTCACCTTCTTTGATGCCGGCGCCATTGGCCAGGCAGATGCCTTCGCCATGATCACCGGCAGCCGCCTGGGCGCCAGTTTGATCGTGTTGTTGATCGGCCTCCTCTACATGCTGCGCGGGCGAGACCGTTCTACCAGCCTGGGGATGGGCCTGCTTTCGCTGATGGTCACCGGCTCCACCTATCTCATCGCCTTCTTCATGGGCTTGTCCGTCCTCGGCGCTGGTTGGCTGGATAGTTTTCAGATGCGCACCGGGCCGGTCCTATCCTCCATCATTGACCTTATGCTGACCCCCATTGTGGACCCCCTGGCCTCCCGGCTGCCCGGGTGGGGTCTCTTCGTGCTCGGTTTACTAATTATCATTCTAAGTTTTAATTTATTCGACCGCTGCCTGCCAACCATGACCATTAAGGGGAGCCAGGTAGGTCGCCTTTCCCGCCTGATCTATCGGCCCTGGGTCATGTTCCTCCTGGGGGCCCTGGTGACCTCGATCTCCATGTCGGTCAGTGTCTCGCTATCGATCCTGGTGCCGCTGAGCAATCGCGGTTTCGTACGGCGGGAAAATGTGATCCCCTACATCATGGGCGCTAACATCACTACCTTCATCGATACCCTCATCGCCGCCATCCTGCTTCGAAATCCTGCCGCATTCACTATCGTGCTGGTGGAAATGTTGAGTATTGCGCTGGTGTCAGCCCTGATCCTTACCCTTTTCTTCGCTCACTTCCAGGATCGGGTTCTCGCTTTGGAAAATTGGCTGATCCAAAGTAACCGGCGTCTGGCTCTGTTCATTGGCGTTATTTTTCTCATCCCGCTGCTTTTGGTGTTGGCGTGATGTCCGCATTTATCTGCATCAAGATTGAGAGGTCCTGATGAAAATTCTTATCCCTGTCGATGGAACCAATGCCTCCGTGCCCGTGATCATGCAGGGTGGCTTTGTGGCCCGCACCTTTGGCGTCCGCCCCACCCTGCTTGCAGTTGTCCGCTCAGCGCATAAACGCCAGGAAGGTCACTACATCCTGGATCATGCTCAGCGGGTATTAAGGGACATCAACATTGAAGCCGAAACAAAAATCCGTTTTGGGCGTCCGGCGCTTGAGCTGCCTGCCGAGCTCGAAGAAGGCAACTACGACTTGGTGGTCATGGGCAAGCTCTCCAAGCTGAGCTGGTTTGAACGTTTTGGCGGCGATCCGGCCTGGGCTCTGCTGTCTACTATGCCCACGGCGTTGTTGTTTGCCAAAGGCGTCAGTGATGATTTTGATCGAATTCTGCTTTGCGACAGCCTGGGATGGGATGGGACGCTTGTCGGTGTCCTGAATAAACGTTTCCCGCAGCTATTCAAGGGGAAACGCGAGTTCACCATTCTGCACGTGATGTCGCAGATCGGCGCACAGCCGGGGGTCAAAAGTTGGGAGTTGCGCGCCTCTGCCGAGGAACTGATCGGCGCCGGCACTATCGAAGGCGAGCGCATTAAGGAAGAATTGGGCGCTCTGAAGGAAAGGCTTAGGGTGCAGGTTAAGCCTAAAGTCCGCCATGGGCCGGTGGTAGAGGAGATTATGGCGGAGGCCGAAATTGGCGGCTACGACCTGATCGTGGTTGGCGCCCATCACGGCACAGGTTGGCAGCGGTTTTTACTGGAAAACCTGGCTAGCCGTATCATAGCCGCTAGCCGTAAACCCGTGTTGGTGCTTCCCGGATCCAGGCTTTATAGCTAGGCAGCCCTGCAACCGCGCAGGCGATCTAAGCGCCGTCTCAGGTTCCTTGACAGCAACCTTAACAAACATTAGAATTTATTAATCTTAGCGTTAGTCCATACCGGGGGAGATCTGTTGTACGAGTAGTTAAGTTTCGCATTCGCCCAGAGTTTGTCTTTTGCAGCCGCGCTGGCAATTTGCCTGCGCGCAGGATGAAGGATCTGAGGCGATGCGAATGCGATACGCAATTCTCTATTTCGTTACAGCGGCTATTTTGAGCGCCTGTGCTGTTCCCAACCCACCCAGCCTTACTGACTCCTGGGAGCTTTCCCTTGAGGTAACCGGCGGCCTCGCCGGTGTCCAACGCCAGCTCTCCATCTCCAATACCGGGGAGCTGATTGCCCGCGACCAAGCTTCAGGGGCCGTGGTAGAGGTCCAGGTTCCCGCTGCGGACCTGGTTGCCCTCACCAGCCTATTAACCCAGCTCCCCTCTCCTGACATGGTTGTTCCCGAAACCATGGCGCCTTGCAACGACTGTTTCGAATACACGCTGCGCGTCTCCATGGGCGGACTGCAAACCGATCTTGTGACCAATGATGTTTCCTTGGAGAACTCATCGTATGCACCCCTGATCAGCAAATTAACTGACCTGCTGCAAAAAGCGCTGGCAGGCGAGTTTGGCAACTAGGCTTGGTTTGATTTGAAAGGCTTGGTGGAGTATTCATGAAGACCGGAAAAAAGATTGCCAGTATCCTTTTTATCCTAACTATCCTGATGGCCCAGTACCCCGCATACGCCCAGGAGGCTTCCTTCGCCGATCCTTCCTCAAGCCAGTTGATACCCCCCGAAATTCTGGAGGCCTCTCTCCTCTTGCAGGATGAAGGCGTGCGCATCTCATATCACGCCAAGACCGGCTTGGTCCGTTTCCTGGCCGCGCCCGAAGGGGCTTCCATCCGCCGTCAACCTTCGATAGCCATGGACGCCTCGCCTGAGGCCGCCGGGCGCGGTTACCTCGCCATCTACGGCTCTTTGTTTGGCCTCACCGGCAACGCCCGGCAACTTAGCGTCTTGCGCCAAACCTCCGCCGAATCTGGCCAGAGCGGCGTTCATTTTCAGCAACTAAATAACGGCGTCCCCGTCTTTGGCGGCGAGTTGATCGTCCAAATGGATGCAGGCGGCAACCTGCTTTCCATCAATGGCGAGATCCTCCCCAATATCAACGTGGGCACTAACCCGTCCATCAGCCGCGCCGCAGCCACCAGGCTGGCTCTGGAACTGGCGGCCAGCCAGCACGGCGTTCCGGCTTCCGAACTCAGCGCTTCTGCCGCCGAGCTTTGGATCTATAGTCCCATCCTGACCGGCGCGGGTGAAGGGAAAGCTGTCCTGACCTGGCGCACGGAAATCACTCACGAATTTGCCCCCATCCGCGAGCTTGTGTTCGTGGATGCCCAAAGCGGTTCCATCGCCTTGCACATTAATCAGATCGACACGGCTCGCAATCGCCTGACCTACACCTGCAACAACGGCACCTCTTGCACGGTGCTGGTCTGCAATGAGTCAGATCCGAACTGCGCCGCTGGGGACGCCGACGCGCGCGCCGCCCATATTTATGCTGGGGATACTTACAATTTTTACAAGAGTGTTCACAATCGCGATAGCATCAACAACGCTGGGATGACTCTCATTTCCAGGGTGCATTACAGTTCGAGCTACTGCAATGCCTTTTGGAACGGCTCCTCCATGACCTACGGGGACGGTTGCGCTGTCGTCCAGGATGACGTCGTTGCTCATGAATTGACCCACGGTGTCACCCAATACGAATCGAATCTGGTCTACTCATATCAATCCGGCGCCATCAACGAATCGCTCTCCGATATCTGGGGCGAGTTCGTCGACCTGACCAATGGCAGGGGAAACGATGCCGCTTCAGTCCGCTGGCTGATGGGAGAAGATATCACCGGGGTCGGCCCCTTCCGCAATATGAAGAACCCGCCTGCCTACGGCGACCCGGACCGCATGGGCTCCCCCTTGTATTACAAGGGCAGCGGTGATAACGGCGGCGTGCACACCAATAGCGGCGTAGGCAACAAAGCCGCCTTCCTCATCACCGATGGCGGCACCTTCAATGGCCAGACCGTCACCGGCCTGGGCCTCACCCGGGCGGCCAAGATCTACTACAAAGTGCAGACCGACCTGCTCACCAGCAACTCAGATTACGCCGACCTCGGGGACGCCTTGTATCAAGCCTGCGTAAGCCTGGTGGGCACCAGCGGCATCACCACCGCCCATTGCACCGAAGTCAAACAAGCCACCATCGCCACCGAAATGGTGAAAGACACCAGCCTGCCCATCCCCAAGTTGCCGGCCGGTTCCACTACCGATACGACGCCAACCTACGTTTGGACGAAAGTAGCCGGCGCCTCGCAGTATCAAGTTCAATTGTTCAAGGGGACCACCGCCGTATACACGTTCGCCGCCGGTTCGGCAACCTGTGGCACCACCACCTGCACCAAGACCCCAACCACCACCTTGAGCCTTGGTTCTTATAAGTGGAGGGTGCGCGCCTATATTGGCGGAGTCTGGAAGGCTTGGAGTGCTTACAAAGCCTTCTCCATCGAGGGGACCACGACAGGGTTTAATTCCCAGTTCACCTCCGATGCCGCCGGCTGGGCGAAAGTTAGCGGCGCCTGGGCGGTTAATACAGGCTTCTACAGGAGCAACGGCCTTGCATCCCAGTGGTCGTCCGTTGTCCACAGTAGCAGCTATCCCACCTTGACCTACTCGGTGAAGCTGAGGCGAACGGGCGATACCAATTTGGCCTCTGCGGTTTTGTTCCGCGGCAAACCCTCGCCGCTGGACAGTGCCTATCATTGGTATAACGGCTACTATTTTGGATACACAAATAATGGCTACTTCCTCGGCGGGTATTACCGCAACGGCACCTTCTACGCGTTTACCTCAAATTGGGTTTACTCGTCCGCCATCAACCAGGGCAGCTGGAATACCCTGACTGTCACTGCCAACGGTTCCTTCCTGCAGTTCTACATCAACGGCACCAGGGTCATGTATGGAACTGCCTCGATCCACAGCACTGGGCAGGTTGGCTTTGGGTTCTACCGAAGCTCTGCTGCCGGCTCTTTGTCTGCGGATTGGGCCACGCTGAAAATTACTGCACCTAGCTCGCTAAGGGGAGACCAGGGTTTGGCGTTTAACGAATCTCAGGTCTACACTAACATTGACCCGTTGGGCTTTGCGCCGCCCTCTACACCTACTCCTATGCCGACAGAAACCCCCACACTGACCCCGACTCCCACCTTCACCCCGACCGAGCTCGCCCCAACCGAGACGCCGAGCGTACCGCCCACTGAGATCCCCAGCGACACGCCGACCGTCCCCAGCGACACGCCAACGGAACCTCCGCCCAGCGAGACGCCCACGGACACACCCAGCGACACGCCCACAGAGCCGCCGCCGAGCGACACGCCAACGGACACACCCACGCCGACTCCGACCGATACTCCCACTCCGGGTTGATCTAAGGGAGATCGCGGGCTTACTAATCAAACCTGAACACAAAAAGGCTGGGCGATCTTGCCGAACTTACGGCGAGCAAGCCCAGCCTTTTCACATTGTTGGCGCCGCCTGACCCCTTATAGTATTGACAACTCTTCATAAAGCCTTAGAATCATTTACAAGGTTACGGCCGCACCGCGGCCGAAAGATTGAACCGAATAGGGATCTTCGCCCGGATTGTGCCCCTTGCCACAAGCAAGGCGTTTTCACTTTTAAAGGGGTTTTCTAGGTCGGGCAGCCGCCTGCTCCTCTGCCTCCCAGCCCTGCTCATCGCCTCTTGCTCGCTTTCTGCTCCTGGTCAAACGCCTCTCGTTCAAACGCCGACTTCCTCATCCAAAGAGGGTGCCGCCCTCTTCCTCGATTCCGACTATTCCACCCAGGCCACTGCTGAGCCGGGCGTGATCCGCTTCCGCTTCGTGCGCCTGAACCTTGATCTCCTCCTCGATGAAAACGGGGAGGCAAGGGATTTAAGCCCGGATTACGAAATAACCATTAACTTGTTTGCGGATACCCTCTATACTGGCATCATCGAACAAGTTTCCGTGGACGCGGGGGCAACCACCTGGATCGGTTTCCTCAAGGATGTCGCCTACAGCAACCTCCTCATGGTCCACGTCAGCGGCGCCTTTATCGGGCATTTCGCCAGCCCGGCAGGCATCTACGAAGTCTCTTACGTCACTGGTGACGTCTATCGCGTCATCCAGATCGATCAGGATGCATTCAAAGAAGGATAGGTTTTTGCCCCTAAAAAAGGCGGAGGTGGAGCAATGAACACAATACCCGGTCGTAAAACAAGTCCCGTAGCCATGCTCGGCATCTTCCTGGCCCTCGCCAGCCTCATCGTCATTGTCGCCCCGGCTTCGGCGCAGGACGTCCCCGCGCTGTTCTCCAGCGCGCCGGCCGACGCCGCGCCTTCCTCGGCCCGCGCCAACCCGGCCTTCGTCAGCCGCGCCGCCTTCGTCAGGGTGAACCTCGGCCTCCTGCTCGATTCAGCCGGCAAGGCCCGCCCCCTGAACCGTCCGCTGCAGGTCAGCCTGGACCTGCTCCCTGGCGTCAGCTACACCGGCGTGATCAACAAGACCGAGAAAAGTTTCTTTGGAGACACCTGGATCGGCGCGCTGAAGGGCAAGCCCAACTCCTATTTCTATCTGGAGGTGGTCGACCGCGTCTTCATCGCCCACATCGCTTCGCCGGATGGCATCTTTGAAGTCTCCTCCGTAGGTGGCGGCATCTACAAGGTAGTCCAGATCGACCAGAGCAAATTCGTCGACGACTATCCCAATCCCCGCTACGACTTGGCCGACTCTGCCCCGCCTGCAGCCGATGCCTCCTTGGACTCCACTGCCGACTCGGCCAACCGCATCGATGTGATGGTGGTGTACACCCAGGCCGCCCTCACCGCTGAAGGTTCTCTGGCCGCCCTCAAAGCCCGCATCGCCCTGGCCATGACCGAGACTAACCAGGGCTACGACAATGCCGGCGTCACCACCAACCTGCGTTTAGTGCACATCGAAAAGGTCACCTATACCGAATCCGGGAATATCTTCACCGACCTGAATCGCTTGCAAGGCACCACCGATGGCTTTATGGATAACGTCCATGCCCTGCGTAATAAGTTTGCCGCCGACATGGTGGCGCTGGTCATGGAGAACGGCGGCGGCTTCTGCGGCGTGGCTTACGATATCCTGGCCGCCGCCAACGAAGCCTTCCAGGTCACCGCCCGCCTCGGCTGCCTGACCGGCTACTACTCCTTCGGCCACGAATTCGGCCACCTCCAAGGCGCCCGGCATGACACCTATGTGGACCCAACCACCACGCCCTATGCTTACGGACATGGTTATGTGCATTTGAGTGGTACTCCGGCTGAACGCTGGCGCACCATCATGGCGTACAACAATAAGTGCCAGTTTGTAGGGGGCTACAACTGTACCCGCCTTAACTTCTGGTCCAACAACGGCATCAACTACCTCGGCGCCCCCATGGGCGACTCCACCGCCAGGAACTACCTGGTGTTGAACGCCACCGATGGCACCGTGGCCAACTTCCGCACCCAGGCCATCGCCAACAACTTCAACTCTTCCTTCAACGGCAGCACTGCCGGCTGGATGGGGGTCTATGGCAACTGGGTGCAGGACGGCACCAACAATTTCTTGCAGTCCATTGGTGTGGCCAATAAGTTCGCCTCTGTAAAACATAGCGGGGATTTTGGCGATATCACCTATGAAGCCAAGATGAGGAGATATGGCTGCGCCACTTGCTCGAGCGGCCTGATCGTCCGCGGCAATTCCGCCAGCTTCACCCCGGATGGGTTCAAATACTGGAGACCCTCCTATCTTTTCTTATACAGTAACAATGGCCAATTCTCGGTTTGGGAAGTAACCAACGCCGGCGGCTATGTGGCCCTGAAAGATTGGACCGCCAATGCCGCCGTCTCTGCCACCTGGAATCGCCTGAAAGTGATCGCTGTCGGCTCCACGCTCAAGTTCTACATCAACACCGTCCTGGTTTGGAGCGGAATGGATGCCACCCTGGCCGTCGATGAGGTGGGTATCGGCATGTACAAAGATGGCACCGCCGGCAACAAGCTCATGGTCGACTATGCAAAACTGAATACCACCCCCACTGCAGACTCGAACCCCAACGAAGAAGTGTCGCCGGGGGTCGCGATGCCGGGCGGCACGATCTTCATGTCACCTGGCTTGTCAGAGCCAACCGCCGAGCCGACCCTGGAACCCACACTAACCCCTGTGCCCACCGGGACGCCGACCGAGATCCCGCCGACCGAGACGCCCAGCGCAACCCCTACCGAGACCCCCAGCGTCCCGCCAACGGAGTTGCCAAGCGAAACGCCTACAGAAACTCCAACGGACTTGCCAACCGAAACCCCCACAGAAACGCCGACCGAAACGCCCACGGAGGAACCTACTCACACTCCAACTCCTGGCTAATTGGTTAGTCAGCCACAATAATAAAGACGCCGGGCTGCTTTCCCAAGCAGCCCGGCGTCTTTACGGCTTCATTGCCATTGCCACCCCGCAGAGCTTGTCATTCCGCGCCGGTCTTCTTCTTTTGTCATTCCGAGCGGGACTTTTTCCTTTGTCATTCCGAGCGGGTAAAACAGCCAGTACCCAAGTAAGAATCAAGACCAGCGAGAAATCCATACAACCTGGTCTTCCACATAACCTGGTTCTGCATGATCCCCTTTTGTCTTTCCGAGCGAGCCGCGCAGCGGCAGAGCCTGCCCTGAGTGCAGTCCCAAGCGCAGCCAGGGAGAAGCGAAGGGAGGAAATCCTATGCAGCCTCTTCTTCATTACGTCCACTGAAAAAAGCAAACCTCCGCCCTATCTTCTCCCACAAAAACATCCAGGGCTGCGTGCAGTGCGAATCCATTCCTTGATTTCCCCACCCAATCTCCCCCAACTCCCGCCTTTCATGTTATGTAGGGTAGCGGGCTAGCCTCTGGGTGAGGGGGTTCGCCGTCCGCCACTTCTAAATTCTGCATTCTAAATTCTCACTTGCCTTAGGGGGTTCACATGTCCGACCAATTCGATACCCAGCCACCTCAATCCACCGAGTCCTACCTTCCCAACCCCGCCGCCGCCCGCATCCTCGCCCGCCTCATCCAGTTCGGCTACGCACCCAGCCCGCTGCCCGATCTGCCGCCCGAATGGTTCCATGCCCTCGCCGCCGTCCTCGACGTGATCGGCTCCAGCCGCCGCGTCCGCTGGCAAACCTTCGTCGCCTCCGTCAAGGGCTTCCCCTACGAAATGGTGGAAGGGGTTGCCGACGCCCTTGAAGATGCCCTGGACCGCACCGAGAAAGACCGCGTCCTCTACACCTCCAAAGACGCCTTGTATCCCCCGCCGCCCCTGCGCTGGTGCGTGGAAGGCCTCTTCGCCCAGCCCAGCCTCAACCTGCTGGTCGGCGACCCAGGTACCAAAAAGACCTATCTGGCCATCGACCTGGCCGTCAGCGTCGCCCTGGGCAAGTCCTGGTTAGGTCACCCGGTTAACCCCTGCCCAGTGCTCTTCGTCGACGAAGAAACCGGCCTCTACCAGCTCTGGGGCCGCCTCAACGCCGCCCTCCACGCCCACGGAGGAGACGAGTCCACCCCGTTCGACTACATCTCCCTGGGCGGCTACGACCTGCGCGATGGACAGGATTCGGATGCCCTCATCCACCGCGCCCTCTCGCGCGGCTCCGGCCTCATCGTCATCGATGCCCTTGCCAACCTCCTGCGTACGGGAGAAAGCAGCCAGTCCTCCGTCCAGCCGGTGCTCTTCAATCTGCGCCGCCTGGCCGAGTCCTGCCAGGCCGCCGTCCTCGTCATCCACCACACCAACCGCCACGGTGTCTTCCGCGGCTCCTCCTCCATCGCCGCCGCCGTAGACCTGATGCTCTCCATTCGCTCCGCCCCCACCGATACCCTCATCGAGCTTCATTCCCTCAAAGCCCGCTTCTCCGCTCCGCAACCCTTCTGCGCCCGCGCCATCTTCGAAACCCATGTCCCGAGGAGCGGCGAAGCCGCGACGTGGGGAACGCCCGACGGCCAGGAACGCTTCCACCTCGAGCCCACCGACGAAAAACCTTCGACTCTCACGGCTCCCCCCGACCCCTCCACGCCACGCAAGGGGCTCACACTGACCATCCTGGACTTTCTCGCCCAGCATCCAAACTCCTCCCGCGATCAGATCACCTCACATTGCTCTGACTTCACCACAGGCAGTGTAAGCAACGCTGTCGACCAACTACTTGCTTCCGGGGTGATTAAACGAGCAAATGAAGGCAACAGGGGGACGAGAGCCACCTATGCGCTTTCGGAAGCTGTAAAGTTCCCATAAGGCTGTGTGTCGAGTTGGGAACTTGGAATATGGGAACTTAAACAACTTGCTGGTTAGCACGGTGCGGTCTATGAAAAATCACCTAGGGATTGCGAAAAGCCTTAGCGCCGCGCAGGCCCTTGCCCGCCTGCATTCAAGGTGCGTTTTGCAGGCGCACACACCTTGCGAAGGGGGTTTGGGGGCGTATGCAATCGCCCCCAACGGGGTGTGGGGCCAGAGGCCCCACGAAAAAAGAAAACTAGAAGTCGTCTCCAACGCGTCGCGAAGCCACGCAAGGGGTGCTGGGGCCAGAGGCCCCACAAAATTAATGAATAATGCCAAGTTGATCCTGTCATGGGTTGCCACACCCTACTCTGCAAGGGCGGGGAAACCTCACCCCTGCGGTAAAATTACCCTTCGATGACACAACACACCCCCACCCGTGACCGCGTCAAGCTGCAAGATATCCAGTTGGCGCCGGCGCCCCAGCGCCGCCCTGCCTGGATCCGCGTACGTGCCCCCATGGGCGCAAGCTACGAGAACATCAAGCGCCTCATGCGCAGCAAAGCGCTGCATACCGTCTGCGAGGAGGCCATGTGCCCCAATATCGGCGAATGCTGGGGCGATGGCACCGCCACCTTCCTCATGCTGGGTGACGTCTGCACCCGCAGTTGCGGCTTCTGCGACATCAAACGCGGCTTGCCCAATGCCATGGATTGGGCCGAGCCCTTGCGCGTGGCCCAGGCGGTGAAGGA
>Ga0209324_10001274_pt1 | contig 17201 bp, 17 predicted proteins | sample Rifsed19ft3_FD_184015 | JGI IMG/M metagenome (GOLD analysis project Ga0209324, IMG submission 184015) | Soil microbial communities from Rifle, Colorado, USA - sediment 19ft 3 (version 2) | ecosystem: Environmental > Terrestrial > Deep subsurface > Rock core/Sediment | place: Rifle, Colorado...
TGACCTGTCGCTTAGATCATCGAAAATACCCAACTGGACGGAAGGTTTCGGACGAGGAAATGGAGAGAGTAAACTTAGAGCGCAACAAGTTTCATGGCGATTGGAATTACATCATTCGACCCAATTCGATACATTGATTTGATACCTTTATTTATTACCGCCGCCTAACGATGATTTATACAAAAACTTGTTGGATAATTTATCTGAAGGAATATATGTTGTTAACCATGAAAGAATAATTTTATCCTGGAATAAAAGCGCAGAGATGCTTACGGGTTATAAAAGCTCTGATTTAGTGGGACAATGTTGTAGAGGAGATTTTTTGAATTATGTTGATGACCAGGGCGTTAGTGTTTGTGGGAAAGAATGTCTGGCTGTAAAATCAATGAATGACGGCTGCATGCATAGTATGGAGGTATATGTTAACCATAAGGAAGGCCATCGTGTACCTATCTTAGTACGCGTCTCACCAATCAAGAATTTACAAGGGCAGGTTGTCGGGGCTGTTGAAGAACTTTGCGATAATTCTTCGAAGGCAAAGTATGTTCATAAGATTGAAGAACTGGAAAAATGCGCATTGCTCGATCCTCTTACGGGTTTAATGAAAAGGCGTGGATTGGAGATGAACCTGCGGTCTGGGATTGGTGTGATGCACAGGTACGGTTGGTCCTACGGAATTATTTATGTAGACATAGACGATTTCAAAAGAATAAACGGGTTATATGGTCGTGATATCGGGGATAATGTATTAAAGATGATAGCAAAGACGCTGCAAAATTGCGTGCGGGCAACTGACGTGGTTGGTCGATTCGAAGGTGATGACTTTATGGTAATTGCTGCGAACGTTAATGAAGATCAGCTAAATCACGTTGCAGGTAAGATTAAAGTTCTTGTTGAACAGTCGGGTTTTTCTGTGGGGGCTGATATGCTTCGTGTTGCCACCTCAGTATGTGCAACGATGGTTAAACCTAATGATACCGTGGGTACTTTATTTGAAAGAATACATCAATTATTGGAGCAGGGCAAAGTGTTTGGCGAAGACTGTGTACCGTTAAAGTTGGCTGTATAAATTTACATTAGGAATTCCAAACTGGTAGTGCAACCGTCTTGGTTGCGCAAAAAAGAGAGTTGCTTAAATCTTAATTCGAAAACAGATGGAACTTGTGAAGATTTGATTAAGGAATTAATTCTCTTGGGATACTGATATTCGACACAAGGACCTTTCCTGTAAGACTTGGTCCGTCACCCAGGTAAAACCCCTTTTTGGCAACTGCAAAGGTCACGGTTTTTGTGGCCTTGATTGCAGTACCTAATATTTTACCTGTGTTGCAATCAAGTCCCGATGGTATGTCCACTGATACAATGGGTTTATTCAAGTTATTTACCCCATTAATAAGCGTTCTAAATGGTTCACGGACATCTCCTGAAAGTCCTGTTCCAAACAAGGCATCTACCAGGATATTACAATCATTCAATTCCTTTAAAATATTGTTTACACCTTGAATATCAAGAATCTCCTTCACTGGAATTTTCATGTTGAGGAGAATTTGTAAATTTGTGCCAGTATCTCCATCCTTCAAGATGTCGGAAACCCTTGCAACAAGAAAAACATCAACTGAAATGCCGTTGTTATGAAGATGTCGTGCTATGACAAAACCATCGCCGCCGTTATTCCCTTTCCCGCACAAAATGGCCACTTTTGCTTGTTGCGGGTCGTCTAACATTTTCAAGATTCCTTCTGCCACATTCCTTCCGGCATTTTCCATGAGGACAATCCCGGGAATTTTGTATTCTTCAATAGCCTTTCTGTCCAATTCCCGCATTTCTTCACGGGTCAAAGATTTTTCCATTTAATAAACCTTCCATTTGTTGTCGGAAACGGCATGATGATATAAAAGTAAGAAATCATTGTCAACTCGTAAAACGTTTTGTTTCTATAAAATTCTTGACCTGAGAAACTATTTAACTTAAAATTTTGTTTATAATTTTAAAGTAAGTATCTTTAAGATAATTTAGGAGATCATAGAATGGGTAAGGTAAGATGCCCTGGAAGCATACGAAATACGACTCCCATACCGATTGAGCGTAAATGTCACAATTGCGGCGCTACGATAGAGATGTGGAGTGATGAGGAGAAGGCCGATTGTCATAAATGCGGTATTGAAATTTTTAAGGATAAAGTTCCTACCTGCATTGAATGGTGTAAATCAGCAGAAGAATGTATGGGACATATCTTCGATGTTAAAAAGATACAGGAAGAAGCTAAAAAAAGAGCGGCGGCTGATGGTAACCCTAAATTCTTTGATCAGGTTACCGAAATGATAAAAAGGAAGAAAGAAGGTGTATAATTCAGGCTGTGCTTCATTCCGAAGCAAAACAAACAAAATCTGTTGAAATAGATATTAACTACACAACCATCAATTCCAAGCCACCTGCGATTTCTTCAAATAATAAAACATCAATACAAAATATCTTAATTATCCGACCAGGTGCCCTTGGCGATCTGGTTGTTACTCTGCCCACCCTCGAAGCCATTCGAAATTATTTCAAAAACGCCCGGATTGATATTATGGGCTATTCATCCTTCCTGGAAATTGTAAAAGAGCGTTTTTACGCTGATACGATCAGTCGATTTGATCAGGCTGATATTGCTCCTCTCTTCACGAAAAATTCCAACATACCTGCGTCTTTAATAAACAAATTGAGCAACACGGATTTGATTATTTCCTTTGTTTCAGACAGAGAACAAATTATGGTTGGAAATCTTAGGGCAGCAGGTGCAAAGGATGTTATTCATTATGAGCCGTTTCCTTCTGAAGGTGAGGATATTCATATAATTGACCATTTCTTAAAATGCCTGGTTTTGTTGGGCGTAACCCATGCTAATAAAATTCCTAAAATATTCTTAAAAGAGGAGGATGCACTTTTTGGAGAAAAATTTTTAAATGAAAGCATTCTTGATCCTGATAAATTGTTGGTTGCCGTGCATCCAGGGAGTGGTAGCCGACAAAAATGCTGGCCTATAGATCGTTATGTTGAATTGATATTTTGGCTCAAGAAGGAGATGGGTGCGCAAATTCTCCTCATCTCAGGTCAAGCGGATATCGGGATAGTTGAAGAGTTAAGAAAAAAAATAAGGGATAATATTATCCTTGTGGACCAGTTTCCTTTGCCTATTTTGGCCGCGATAATAAAACGAAGCGATCTCTTTGTGGGGAATGATTCAGGTATTACTCATCTGGCTGCTGCCGTAGGTACTCCTGCAATAACTATATTTGGGCCTACAGATCCAAGGATATGGGGCCCTCGTGGAGAGCGGCTAAAAATACTTTATAAAAAATCTCCATGTAGTCCGTGTTCCTTTGATACGAGAAGGAATTGTTTTTCACAAATTTGTTTAGAAGGTGTAACAGTTGAAGATGTTATTAGCGAAATAAGATATATGAACCAATATAGTCTTTGACACTATCTGAAACTTTGTCCTTTTTCATTGACTGAGTTGTAATAGTTTTATATACTCTCACCTCGATATTTAAAATATTTTAAGAATGATACAGAGATGCGATTTTTCATTAATACTTAATGATAAGGAAAAAACAAATATCCATGTCAAAAAAATCTAAACAATGCCAGTTGCAACATAAGTACCTGTGTAAACAAAGGATTTCTCCACAGGTCATAAAAAAGGGTATGAAGGTTACAGACCTTGTGAATGAATATAGTCGGGCAGGGGCATTTAATGCGGGGCGACTGGCAGAGGCGTGCAAGTTATATTGCCACATGCTTGACGATAATGCCACTGTCGGTTTAACCCTTTCTGGCGCTATGACTCCCACGGGCATGGGAGGCATACTCATTTCTCTAATAGAGAACGGTTTTGTAGATTTCATCATTTCAACTGGGGCAAATCTCTATCACGATCTTCATTTTGCACTGAATTTACCTGTACACCAGGGAGATTTTAGAGTAGACGATTCAGAACTTTACGAGGCAGGCATTGAACGCATTTACGATATCTTTATTACAGATGAGTTATTGCTTAAAACAGATAAATTCATTCAGGATGTGGCCAGAAAAATATCCACGGTTGAACCAATTTCCACAGCCGATTTTCATTACATGTTAGGTAAGGCTGTTCTTACAGATACTCCGTCACCTCACTTGAGTTTTGTGGCTCAGGCAGCAAAACACCAGGTACCCGTGTTTGTCTCTTCACCCGGTGATTCTTCTATCGGGATGAACCTGTCGTATCTTAAACTACAGGGTAAAAGTTTGATTATTGATACCGATCTCGATGTCCTTCAAACCACTGCCATTGTTTTCAACAGTAAAAAGAATGGTGTAGTCAGTATAGGTGGTGGTTCTCCTAAAAATTTCTACATGCAGACACAGCCTACGCTGGCACAGATATTGGATATTAATAAAGGTGGACATGATTACTTTATCCAAATTACCACTGATGCACCTCAATGGGGTGGACTCTCTGGAGCAACTCCAACCGAGGCTATATCATGGGGCAAGATACGCAAAGAAGAGGTGAAAAATCACGTGGTAATTTATAGTGACGCTACGATAGCCATGCCTATACTTGCAGGTTATGCCATATCAGAAAGAAAGCCTCGCAAGAAAAAGTATCTGTATAAGCAGCTACCTACTTACCTTTCAGTTTTGAAGAAAAATGTGAAATAAGTTCTCGTAAATGAGCTGCGAAAATACAGAATGCATAACGAGAACGTATTTTTCTTCTCTATTTTTTCCATTCTCATAGTAAAGGTCTAACAAAAATTCATAAACTGAGAAGCGGGTCTGGATATCCACTTTAATTTTTCGTTCGAGACACTGTTTAAAAGATCAACGTTTTTTTGAAAAATAATAATTCTGCTAGCAGAAACTATCGGTTATTAACATTGTTAAATTTCAAATAAGAATAAATTACTATTACAGTATGTATTTCATTTTTAATAGCTTAAACATAAGTATACTTTCAACCATTGACCAATAATCCACAATTTATCAACAATTCGATTCTCTATCAAAAACAAATTAAAATAAAGGTGATTTAGATTTTGTTTTTAATTATGAACAATTTATGAACAGAGTGAATTTGCAAATATCTAAGTTTTAATCTAATATACAATTACAAACATACCGTTTCTGTTAATGAAAAACGAAAATGGTAAATAATTATTTTAGAGATTTATTTTTCGATCAGCAGAGGTTAGTAATTTTTTTTAATTATGTTATTGATTGAACTGTTACGTACTACTTTTTTACATGCCAAATAAATTCTATTAACGAGAACTTCTTTTTGTTTTGACACACAGAAATTGTTCTGTTAATATCGCCCACCTTCAAAAATACTTTTCATTCATTTCAAATTCAATTTTGTTTTCAAAATAATCTAGTAAGGGGAATATGGAAGTTTATTCTAAAGTCTGGGATGACGTTCTTCAAAATATTCGAGAAAGGGTAGGCCCTTTAAGATTCAATTTATGGTTCAAAAACACCCGCCTTGAATCTTTTAATGATAATTATGCGAATATTATAGTTCCAAATATTTTTACTCAAGTGTGGTTACAAGAAAATTTTACAAATGTATTGAGAGAAGGGATTGGAAAATTAGTAAATAATAAAGACTTGGATATAAGATTTTCTATAAAGAAAACTGGCGAAGGGGAAAATATTTCAATGACTAATATCCCTCCTTTGCCTGAAGAAAAAACCGACAGCGGCAAAAATTATTCACAAGTAAATAGAATTCTCAAGTTAGAAGATTTTGTGGTAGGTACTAATAACAGGCTTGCTTATACTGCGGCCCTCGAGATGGTTAAGGACAAATATCCTGCGTTTAATCCTCTTTTTATTCATGGTGCTGTCGGTGTTGGGAAAACCCATATTCTCCAAGGGGTTTTGAATAAGGCTAAAGAAGAACAAAATATAAATGCAATATATATGTCGGCGGAGAAGTGGACAAATGAATTTATTTATTCGTTGCAAAAAGGAAAGATCGAAGCATTCAGGCAAAAATTTAGAAATGCAGATATGTTTCTTATAGATGATGTTCATTTTCTTTCTAATAAGCAAAGTACGCAAGAAGAATTTTTGCATACCTTTAATGCCCTATTTGAATTATCCAAAAAGATCATATTGGCGAGTGATGCGCATCCTAAATTGATAGGGCAATTAAAAGAAAACCTTGCAAGTCGATTTATGTCGGGTATGGTTATAAAAATAGATAAACCTGAGTATGTTACAAGGCTTTTAATCTTACGATCGAAAGCAGCAAAATTTGATGTGCATTTCCCCGAAGATGTTTTGGAATTCATTGCAGAAAAATTTGACGAGAATGTAAGAGAGGTTGAAAGTGCATTGATAACACTATCAGCTCATGCGAGATTTAATGAAAAGAAAATCGACCTGCAATTGGTAAACGAGGTACTGAGTGAGTTTCTTTGTAACGAAGGAAAAATTATTAAAATCAATGAGATTGAAGAATCTGTGCTTACCCATTTTAATATATCACGTACGGATCTTCACTCGAATAAAAAAACAAAATCTATAGCATTTCCGCGTCAAGTATGTATGTATTTGATAAAAACACTTCTTAATTGGTCTTATCAACAGATTGGGAATTATTTTACTAGTAAAAAACATTCAACAGTTATGTTTGCTATAAAAAAGGTGAATGAGCAAATCGAAAGCGATAAACAATTTAAGTTATCGATCGAGAAGTTAATGGAAAGAATTAAGAAAGAGAAAAGATAAGCCATCTGCAGTGCTATGTATTGTTTAGACAAACTAAAGGAAAAATTAAAAGAAGATAAAGTAGATGCCTTTTTAATTACGAGTGAAATAAATATCCGTTATGTTACCGGATTTACTGGTTCTGAAAGTATTCTTTTAATTACTCAAAAGAATGATTATATATTTACAGACTTTAGGTATTTAGAACAAGCGCAGCACGATATTCCATGGATCAGAATAATAGAAAGAAAAGTTTCTTTAATAAAAACAATTTGTAGAAAATTAAAACAGCTTAATATTAAAAAGCTATACATAGAGTCTTTCTCTATTACGTTTAATCAATATAGTGAAATAAAAAATACTGTAAAGGGAATTCATTTTATACCTACTCAAGGAATCATTGAGAAATACAGAAAGCGAAAAACACAGCTAGAAATAAAAACATTACAGACAGCTATCGATATTGCCGAAAGGGCATATCGCAATATTAGAAACAAAATAAAAGCAGGGATAACTGAAAAGAATTTAACAGATATTTTAGAGTTTGAAATAAGGAAGCAGGGTGGAGAAAAAAGTTCTTTTGAAATAATTTGTGTCGCAGGGGTACGTGCTTCACAGCCACATGCACATGCAACAGATAGAATAATACAAGATAAAGATGCAATTTTAATAGATTGGGGTGCTAGTTTTCAGTTTTATAATTCCGACTTGACAAGAATTAGTTTCATCGATAGAATATCCCCGAAATTTAAGAAGATATACCAAATCGTATTGGATGCGCAATGTTTCGCCATTGACAGTGTAAAACCAGGGCGAATGGCAAAAGAGGTTGACCACGTTGCGAGGAATTATATAACTGAAAAAGGATTTGGAAAGTACTTCGGGCATGGGTTAGGACATGGGATCGGACTTGCTGTGCATGAAAATCCGGTTATTAATGCGCGAAGTAAAGAAATATTAGAAGAGGATATGATATTTACAATAGAACCTGGTATTTATATTCCGGGGTGGGGAGGTATCAGAATAGAAGATATTGTCTTGGTGACTCCATATGGTTGTAATGTATTAAGTCATATCTCTAAAAAATTAACAGAACTAGTTATATAGGAAGTTAAACCCAGAATGTCTTTGCAAAAATCAAAGATAAATATTGAAAACAATATTCAGTATAACCCATCATTTCTTTCCTATCATTTTTCTCTTTGTTACGTTCATGCTTAACAAGGGCTATACCCTCTTTTTTCAATAGATATTGATTTTTTCGTCGGCTTTCCTGTTTCATAATTAAAAAGAAAACTCCACAAAGGAAACGGTAATGAGCATTATAGACAAGGTAAAGCAATTAATTTCGATTATGAATGAAAACGACTTATCTGAGATTGAAATCCAGGAAGACACAAATAAAATAAGACTTAAAAAAAGCGAGATTGGGTACACACACACAATTTCGCCAGTAGCTACCCCTTCAAAATTAGAGCAGGAACTCCCGCCGCATGCATTAACAAAGGAAAGTGAAAATTTAATAGAGATTATTTCGCCTATGGTAGGAACATTTTACAGAGCCAGCGCACCTGGCGCAGACCCATGTGTTAATGTAGGAGATTTTGTAAATGAAGAGACTGTTGTTTGTATAATTGAAGCAATGAAAATAATGAATGAAGTGAAAGCGGAAACGGTAGGTGAAATTGTTGATGTTATTGTGAGTGACGGTGAGGCCATAGAATATGGTCAACCACTATTTCGTGTTAGACCCTCGACAAAAGAAAATTGATTGGATTTTTATACGGAGCGTAATAAATAGCGGATACTCGAACTATGTTTTCCAGGATAATGATCGCAAATAGAGGAGAGATTGCATTAAGAATTATCAGGGCTTGTCGCGAAATGGGGATAGAAACAGTTGTAATATGTTCAAAGGCCGATGAAGGTGCAGCGTACTTAAAACAAGCAGACATTACCGTATGTGTTGGTCCTGCCGATGCCGAGAGCAGTTATCTGAATATTCCCAGTATAATTAGCGCTGCAGAGATAACGGATATTGAAGCGATTCATCCGGGTTATGGTTTTTTGTCAGAGGTAAGTCATTTTGCAGAGGTTTGCGAATCTTCTAATATAGTATTCATAGGCCCTAGATCAGAAGTACTGAAAAAGCTCGGAAATAAAACTGAGGCACGAAGAATTGCCATTGCTCATAAGGTCCCGGTAGTTCCTGGTAGTGAATCTGTTATAAAAAGTCAGCAACAAGCATTAGATGTTGCACACAAGATTGGATATCCAGTAATTATCAAGGCTTCTTCCGGTGGTGGAGGGAGAGGAATGCGTGTAGCGCATAACGATATAAGCCTTGTAAATTCACTGGCAATCGCACAGCGTGAAGCAGAGGCGGCATTTAAAGATCCTTCTATTTATATAGAAAAGTACATAGAAGATACGCGTCATGTAGAGGTTCAAATATTTGGCGATAATTACGGTAATATTATTCACTTGGGGGAAAGGGACTGTACCTTGCAGCGCAGGCATCAAAAGCTCATTGAAGAGTCACCCTCTCCTTACATTTCTGAGCGCTTGCGAGAAGAAATATGCAAGGCATCAATCAAGATTGCAAAGGCTGTAAATTATACAAATGCAGGTACTGTTGAGTTTTTGGTGGATAAGTTGGGTAATTTTTATTTTATAGAAGTAAATACTCGTATACAGGTTGAGCATCCAGTTACAGAAATGGTGACCGGTATCGATTTGGTTAAGCAGCAAATGAGGATTGCCTATGGGGAAAGATTGAATATAAAACAGAAAAATATTCGTAATCAGGGTGTGTCTATCGAATGCCGGGTTTATGCAGAAGATCCTTACAATGGGTTTAGGCCTCAACCTGGAAAGATTACAACATACTATCACCCGGGTGGAAGAGGTGTAAGGGTTGATTCACATGTGCATGCTGGATATGAAATGCCTCCATATTATGATTCATTAATATCAAAGTTAATCGTTTACCAAAGTACAAGGGAAGAAGCGATTGCTTGCATGAGAAGGGCATTATGTGAATATGTTATTGAGGGTATTAAAACAACCATCCCTTTGAGTTTAGAATTAATAACTCATCCTCAATTTGCGAATGGAAATATTAATACAAATTTTGTAGAAAATCTTTTATCAAAAAACTAACAGTAATTTGATTAAGGTATAAGAATTTTTTCTTGACAGTATTTAAAAAGCATGCTAACTTATACGCTCTTAAAATTTGCCACACAACATTCTCAATTATCAAACAGTTAGAGAGTTATTGTGTTCAATTTACATTCTCAGGCATTTTCTAAAATAACATCAAAAGAACTGTAAACGCAAGATATTCTTATCGTAAAATAATGGTACTTTAGCTAATAGTTATTTTGCATTTGTTATTTATTTCTTTCTTGATACGAAAAAGGAGATTTTAAATGTTCGGTGGTAGGATAGTGAGCTTTATGTTGGGAGGTATTGTAGTTTCAGTTTGTTCATTAAGTTTTTCTTACTCTAATATAGGTATTGGCGCAGAATATACAGGTAATAGTGGCTGTAAATGTCACATGGGTAAGGGCTGTTATGAGGGAGAAGAATATAAAGAAAGATTGCATTCCAATACTTGGGAAAAAAGATTAAAAGGAACACCTGATGCTGAGAACCCGGATTGCCTGAAGTGTCATGCAACTGCGTACGGCGAGAAGATTGCTGAGGCTGGCAAGAAATATTTACCTAATGTGCAATGCGAGGCCTGTCATGGCGCAGGATCAGAGTATAAAAAGTTAAAAGAGAACTATGAAGGTAAGGGCAAAGACGCTTTTAAAGAATTACTGAAGAAGGATCCACTTACAGCCAGAAAAGTACAATACGATGCTGGTCTAATTGTTGCCGGAATCAACGGACCTGCAACGGTTAAGGAGCAGTGCCTAAAGTGTCACTGGGAAAAGAAGGACGATAAGAACAAATGCCCAAAAACAGATAAAGTGATGGATTATAAGGATACTTTTAAGAAAGACGACCATCGTGACAATGATGAAGTCGATGATGTAATAAAAAAGATGTCGCCCGATGATAAGAAAAAATGGGCAGCTATATTACCAAAGGACGAAATTCTTAATTCGCCGTTAAAACCAAAGAAAAAGGAATAACTCTTTAAGCTAAAGAGTTATAGCTGAGGAGGGTTCCGTAAATGGTTTATAAAGTAAGAGAAAGCTTGATGATGGAAATATTATCAGGCGTAAAAAGACTTGAATTCGTAGCGTTTTTAGCAACATGTGTGACCATTTTAATATTATCGCCTGCTATGTTATTTGCAGGCGATAATGGTCCATGCATTGAGTGTCATACAAAACCAGACAAACTGAAGGTTGCAGAAAAGGCAAAAATAGACCCTATAACAGGTGAAATTAAAGTGTCTTCAATGTTAATCGACGAAGCTGCTTTTAAGGCATCAGCACATGGCGGTGAAGACTTTTTCTGTATTGATTGTCATCAAGATTTAGACGGGAAGGATGTGACAGAAGGTCACAAGCCAAACTTGAAACCGGTGGACTGTATTACCTTTTGTCATGATGATCCTGCCGAAGATTATCTGCAGAGTACCCATGTTAAGTTAATGCGGGAGAATAACAAGGATGTGCTAACGTGTAAGGACTGTCATGCAGGTTTATCATATCATTATACTCCAATAGGCGATAAATCACCCAGAGACGTCCCAAGGGGTACTGATCCTCTTCATAGAAAGTTAACGATTGATGCTTGCGGTTCTTGTCATCAGGACTATCTAAATAGTTACAAAAATAATGCACATGGTCAAGTTGCAACATTAGGTCATACGACAACTGATGTGCCTGTGTGCTTCGATTGTCATGGTAAGCATAAAATATTGAATTCATCCGATCCTGAATCAAAAGTAGGGAAAGAAAGAATTATAGAAACATGTGGTAGTTGTCATGCGAATGCAAATGCAAGTTTTGTCAAGCATGTTGAGCATCCACAGATTAAAGATGTTAAATATTACAAAACATTACTTGCTGCTATAAAAAATGCCCGAAGTGATCCTGGAAATCTTAAGAAAGTTATCAAAAACCCACAAACAATTTTGTGTACTGTCTTTGTGATGTATGTGGGAATATTGGCGTTTACGTTTTCCGCATTCGGACTCCATTCCTTACTAACTTGGTTTGCAGTGGTTCGAGATGAATACAGGAGAAAGGAGCATGGTGATGACGAGCAACACTAATTATCTTAGGTTTCGCCTTTTTCACAGATTTTGTCATTTTTTGATAATTATTAGTTTTTTTGGTCTTGTTTTAACTGGTATGCCTTTGGCTTTTAGAGGTTACGGTTGGGCAAGATGGCTTTATGAGTTATTTGGCGGGTATCCTACTGCCGGCTACATTCATCGTATTTGTGCCATTATCACATTTTTTGCCGCTTTTATGCACTTTATATTTCTTTTTTATAATACATCGGTAAAAAAGAAAAAGGGATATTTCTGGGGACCGAATTCACTCCTTATTCAGCCAAGGGATGTCTTTGATATTGTTGGTGACATAAAATGGTTTCTTGGTATCGGGAAGCGTCCTAATTTTGATTGCTGGATATATTGGGAGAAATTTGAGTATTTATCTCTAATGTGGGGAACTCTTGTAATGGCATTCACAGGGTTAATATTATGGTTCCCAGTGCAATTCACTAAGATTATCCCAGTTTCGGTTGCTAGTATAATCGATCTTCCTAGCATAGCCTTAATTATTCACAGATATGAAGCCATTCTTGCGGCCGGTTTTATCTTCACAATTCACTTTTTCCATACTCATTTACTTCCGGAAAAAATGCCTGTTGATGAAGCGATTTTTACAGGTAGAATCACTGAAGACGAGTTCAAGCACGAGCGATTAAACCAGTATAAAAGGCTTGAAAATCAACGGCAATTGGATAATTATAAAATTGCCCCACCTTCTTTGTTTGTAAGTTTTCTAACCAGGCTTTTTGCAGTTCCAATTTTGATAACAGGGCTGATCATGGTTGGCCTGATGTTTTCAGCACTTCTCGTTTGGGCTATTTGATTAAGATTATTGACATAATCCTAGCAAGCAATTTGTTGCTGTAAAGTCTAAAATTATTTAGAGAAAGTACCAGTAGTGCTTTTGGTTTACGAAATAACATGACTTACAGGGTTTTGATTGCAGATGATGAAGAACGCATGCGAAGAGTACTTGCTATGGTATTTGATGAAATGACAGATACTAAAGTTGTTACAACAAGCAATTGTGTAACAACTTTAGATTATCTTGACAAAGAGCGTTTTCATCTTCTCATAACAGATCTAAAAGTACCTGAAGTAGGAAGATTAGACTTTCTGAAAGCAATCAAAAATAAGTCACCAGATATTCCTGTAATTGTACTTACCGCATATGGTTCTGTTGAATCTGCAATAGATGTTATGAAAGAGGGTGTCTTTGATTATCTTACTACACCTTTCGAAAATGATATTCTTAAACTAGCAGTGAAAAGAGCTTTGAAGATTAGCTCATTGACAATTGAAAATAAATATTTACGACAAGCCCTAGAATCACAGTATAATTTTGAAAACATAATTGGTAATTCTCCACAAGTATGTGAGGCTTTAAGGTTAGTAGGGGATGTGTCTAAAACTGATTCCACAGTATTGATAACAGGTGAAAGTGGAACAGGAAAAGAATTAATTGCACGTGCAATTCATTATAATAGTAACAGGACAGGTGGGCCACTTATCGTACTGAATTGTGCTGCGATACCGGAAAATCTATTAGAAAGTGAACTCTTTGGTTATGAAAGGGGTGCATTTACCGGTGCTGAAAAGACAAAAAAAGGACGTTTTGAATTAGCGACAGGCGGTACTTTTTTCTTGGACGAAATATCAGAAATGAGTGCTGCTATACAAGCAAAGGTGTTGCGTGTTGTCGAGGCAAAAGAGTTAGAACGTCTAGGTGGCACTGAGACAACAAAAGTAGATATTAGAATTATTTGTGCTACCAATAGAAATCTTGAAGATTTGGTTAAGGTAGGAAAGTTTAGAGAAGATTTATTCTATAGAATCAGCGTATTTCCTATAACGTTACCACCGTTAAGGGAAAGAAAAGAAGATATATTACCCCTAAGTAGGCATTTCCTAAAAAAGTTTTCAACTAAAATGGGAAAAACACCAATTTCATTGGGAAAAGAAGTTGAAAAAATATTTATGTTGCATAAATGGGAAGGCAACGTCAGAGAATTACAAAATGTCATTGAGCGTGCTGTAATACTATGTAAAGGGAATGTTATAACAGCCGAACATTTACCTGTTTCTATAGTAAAGAGCTCTTATATAATTGAAAAAGAAAGGTATAATCCGAGCGCGACTCCTCTTCAATTTGATATTCCACCAAATGGACTATCGTTGGATGCCTTAGAAAAGCAATTAGTTACACAAGCACTAGAAAAAACTAAAAATAATAAAACAAAGGCAGCTAAATTACTAGGATTAACAAGAGGAACTTTTCGGTACAGGTTACTGAAATATGGTTTAGTAAATTAGTAGTGGTAAATATCAGCCGTCTCTAATTATAATTACTTTACATGAGTAATGGAGTTCTAATGATATGAATTTTTAAATATCTGAGGTATGGCTGATAACAACCTTGATTCTATTTATAAACGGACAATTAAATACAAATTTAAATTTCTGTAACATGCTTTTCTAAAGTCATGTTATGAGAAATTATGGTGTGGAAATCATTTTGGTACAAATTATGCTTCCGTTTAGTAGCTTTCAAATTAGGAGTGTGTCTTTAATTTGTTAAATTTTATTAATGGTTATGAAAGGGGGTGGAAAAGGTTATGAAAAAGAGTATTTTTGGAATAGTTGGTGTTTTTAGTGTGTTTGCTCTTTTAGCTCAATCCGTTTTTGCAGCGTGGGATAAACCTTGTGATAAGAGGCAGATTTTGGAAGCTTACTGGTGCGATGCCTGTAAAGATGTTCGAGAGTTTAACGAGTGTTCAGAAATTGGCTATATCTGGGATTTTGCTAAACATCGTTCAGCAGGAGATAAAACACATACTGATTTACCAACTTGTTGGGCATGCCAGAAGATAGCATATAGTTGTGTTAATACCAACTGTAAGAAGTACGGTGTATGTTTGCCAGCACCAGGCGCTTGTGATGAATGTGGTGATGACATTACAAGTAAAAAGATTTGGGCTAGGGCATTATTTAAATGTACAAAGTGTGGTAAAGAAACACCGGAACCAGGTAAAGGTTTTACGATTATAAAGGGTAGGTATGCTCCGCAAATTGAAAAAGGCGGTGATTGCGAAACCTGTGGTGTACCTGTTGAAGTTATTTGCACAAAGTCGGGTACTTGTCCACATGTGGCAAAATAGGTGTATTTTACGTAGTTATTTACATTTAGTAATTAGGAGGTAAAGGAGAAGCGATGAAAGGGAAGGGAATAATAGGAGCGTTGTTGTTGGGTGCGTCGTTGATGGTAGGGGGGGTAGCGAGTGCTGGGTTTATCCAGGGGACGCATGTGAAGACGGACATGCCGGGTCCATTTTTTATAACGACGTCGCCAGATGGTGGGACGTTGTATATCTGTAATCAGTCAGGGCATAGTGTGACGTTTGTGGATGCCAGGACGCAGAAGGTGTTGGGTGAGGTAGCGGTGGGTGTACAGCCGGAGGCAGCGGCGCCAACGCCTGACAATGCATTTTTGTATGTATGCAACGCAGAGAGTGACAGCGTATCGGTGATTGATATAGCGAGGAAGCAGGTAGTAAAGGAGATCAAGGTTGGGGACTGGCCGAGCGGAATAAAGATAACGAAGGATGGGAAGACGGCCTATGTAGCGTGTTCGGGGTGCATGTGGAACACGATAGACGTGATAGATACCGGCAAGATGGAGAAGACCAGGTCGATTTTCACGAGTGATTACGGTCCAAGGACATTGGACATATCACCGGATGGCAAGACGCTGGCAGTGATTTGTGACACGGTTGGTTCAATCAACAGGAGTGTCAATTTTATTGATATAGCCAGCAGCAGGGTAATGGAGAAGAGGGTAATCAGGGAGAGTTCCAATTTGAGGGATGTTGTCTATACGCCTGATGGTCAGTATGTAGCGGTGACGTATGAAACTCCGAAGAACTGGTTACCGGTGTGTGAGGCTGAGAACGGGCAGGTATTTACGAACAACATAGCGATAGTGGAGACGAAGCCGGGTGGTAAGGTAGCAAGGTTGCCATTAGACGAGCTCAACAACTACGATGGTAATCCATATGGGTTGGCGATGGATCCCAAGGGCAGGTATTTGTATATTGGAGTAAGGGGTATGCATCGTGTGACGATACTGGATATGGCCAAGGTGTTGAACGTAGTCAGGGGCAACTCACAGTCAGAGTTAGATTATCTCAGGGATGATCTGGGTTTTGTGAGGGATTATCTGGTGGCCAGGGTGCCTACGGGACTTGGGCCAAGCTCAGTATGTTTGTCGCCTGATGGAAAGATTTGCTATGCAGCAAACTATTTTTCCAACAACGTGACAGTAATCAGGACGCCAGTGGATTAATGGTTAAAAAGGGATAGTAATTAGGTATTCGAGTATAGAGATTAATAAGGAGGAGAAAAATAAGATGAGAAGCGGAATGATAAAGATCGGTATACTAGCTGCCCTTGGTATAGCTGGGGTGGCGACGACTGGTCAGTTGATGGCGGGTACGCCGCAGGTGGTGTCGACGATTCAGACGGGGCCGGAGTGGGAGCCGCTTCCAAGGGCTGAGCCATTGACGGTGCCAGAGGTACATTACAGGGTAAAGCACTCACCGTATAAGAGTGAGTTGGTGAGGTATGGTCAGTTCCAGTTTAACGATGCATCCTGGGGATTACAGGGTGAGTACGCATGCGCCAGCTGTCATTATGAGAGAGGACAGACGACAGGGTTGATCTGGGATCTTGGTGATGAAGGATGGGGAAGCTGGAAGAACACGAAGTATATTAGGGGTGGAAGGTATTTACCGCCGTTCAGGCATGAGGGATTTACTGGTCATCCGGATGAAATCGTAGGAGCTACGAGTTCTTTGGACAGGGTGTGCGGAAGAGACCCTGGATTTGTGTTCAGGAGCGAGAACTTTTCGCCTTTGAGGTTAGAGGCGTTGATTTGCTACATCAGGGCATTGGAATTCACAGGAAGTCCGTTCAGGAATGCGGATGGTTCATTGACCGATGCGCAGAAGAGGGGCGAGAAGGTATTCAATGATCCGAAGGTTGGATGTTCGGAATGTCATCCAGGGGAATCGAGCGATCTGAAGGCTCTTTACAGTGATGCGCAGACGCATGATGTGGGAACGGGTCGAGTAGGGGTAAAGGGGTTCAGGTCAACGCCTGGTAAGGTATATAACCTGAAGGCATTGGAGGCAGGAGAGGATCCTTATGGTGAGGA
>Ga0209324_10001280_pt1 | contig 17184 bp, 18 predicted proteins | sample Rifsed19ft3_FD_184015 | JGI IMG/M metagenome (GOLD analysis project Ga0209324, IMG submission 184015) | Soil microbial communities from Rifle, Colorado, USA - sediment 19ft 3 (version 2) | ecosystem: Environmental > Terrestrial > Deep subsurface > Rock core/Sediment | place: Rifle, Colorado...
GGAAAATCATACAAAGATCAGAACATTAGAAAGAGAAGCAGACAAACTAACACATTCTGTTTTTGAAGAGTTAAACAAAACTTTCATAACCCCATTAGATAGAGAAGACATTTCAAGAATTGCATCAAAGACAGATGATATTATAGACTACATAGAAGGAATATCTGGAAGAATTATCAATTTTAGAATAACAGCATCTCCACCATACATGCTTGATATGGCTAAAGAACTTACAGTAGCAACAAAAGAAGTTAATTTTATGATTACTAGATTAAACAATGTAAAGGCAGATAAATCTATAATTGATCATTGCAGAAACGTCAGTGAATCAGAGCACCGAGTTGATGAAATTCATCGTAAAGCGGTAGGTGAATTATTTGATACAAAAGATGTAGTTACAATAATTAAAATGAAAGAGATCTATGATGCATTAGAAACTACTTCTGATAGGTGTCAAGATGTTGCAGACTCTATTGAAGACATTGTTCTAAAATACACTTAGGTTTTTATCATGTATGAACTCGCAATTGGAGCAATTCTCGTAGCTTTATTTTTTGATTTTATAAATGGTTTTCATGACGCTGCAAATTCCATTGCAACTGTGGTAGGTACAAGGATATTAAAACCTCTTCAGGCAGTTACTCTTGCTGCCGTTGCAAACTTTGTTGGACCCTTTGTTTTTGGAGTTGCTGTTGCAACTACGATAGGAAAAGGACTTATCAACCCAGACTTTGTAACAATTTACATAGTTATTGGAGCACTAGTTGGTGCAATTACCTGGAACCTAATTACATGGTTATTGGGTCTACCATCTTCAAGTAGCCACGCATTGGTAGGAGGTGTATTAGGTGCAGGTATAGCTGGTGCTGGTATGCACGCACTGATTCTTGGCGGATTGGAGAAAACTGCCATTGGTATTATAGTATCACCAGTGGTTGGTCTTGTCACTGCATTTCTACTAGCAACTCTGCTCATCACCTTATTTGCTAGAAAGAGACCAAGTAAGGTAAATTCTGTCTTTGGCAGATTACAGCTTATTTCGTCAGCCTACTTCTCACTAACTCATGGAGCAAATGATGGTCAAAAGACCATGGGAATAATTGCATTAATTTTACTAACAGAAGGCGTGATTACTAGCTTTGAAGTACCATTCTATGTTATTTTTACTGCAGCACTTGCAATTAGTCTTGGTACATTTTTTGGTGGCTGGCGAATTGTAAAAACAATGGCACTAAAAATAACACAATTAAAACCATACCAAGGTTTTGCAGCAGAAACAGGGGGTGCATCCATCCTTGCTGTTCTTGCTCATTTTGGAATCCCAGCAAGCACCACCCACGCAATTTCTGGGGCAATCATGGGAGCAGGAGCAGTAAAGCGTGTTTCTGCTGTAAGATGGGGAATTGGGAAGAGAATCGTCTGGGCTTGGATTATAACTATACCCGCCAGCGCTGCGGTAGCTTATGTTAGTACACTAATCATACATGCTTTTGTTTAATCTAGACGATCCAACATCTCATTAACTTCGATAATCTTTTTGCAGGTGGGCTGGCTACCTAAAAAAGGTCAGAGTTGTTTAGTGCGTCGGGTTTTAATTCCGTAATAGGAGGCTATTGTAGGCCTCCATCTTTTAAAAAAGACAGTTAGATGTATGAATCATGAAATCTGGCATTTTAGATTTTTTACTTCCATCCTAGCACAAATTCAATATCTAAATCTCTTCTCCCCCGCTACGTAATTTGTAACATTTTACCCATTTCATACGCTAAAACAGCCGTTCCGCTAGGCGTTCCGCTATGATGTTTCAAGGTGTCCCTCATAATACATCCATTCCATAAGATGGCATGTCAAAACAACAATACAGATCAGAAATGGGCATAATAGCCGATATTTTGGGTGTGACCATGGACGGTGGTACGCAAGGGGTAATTGTGTCTGCCATATCTAGAAGAGCAAACCTGTCGCATTATGCGGTGCTTGACAAGTGCCAAAAGCTAATAGATGCAGGTTTAGTGGATTCAATGAAGGATAATAGAAACCGCCTCTTTGTGATAACCGAGAAGGGAATCAAATTCTTCCAAGAATTTCAAAAATTCCAGAGTCTCGTCCAGGCAATGAACCTAAGGTATTAAAAAATGGAACAAAGAATAGAGTTAGCGCAGCCAGAGCATGCACCACAAGAAGGAATGCTTTTTGTAAGGATTACTAATATCCTGACATTAATGGCCAGAGCACCCTTGATAGTAGTATGTTTTGTTTTAGTAACCTTAGCGTCTCTACCACAACATACCTTTGGAGTATCCAAGGTTCTAGATTTTACAATTTATACAGATGGTACCACACACGTCTTTTACGCTACTGAAGTAGATCCTTTACAACCTGATTTTTCAATGAAACTTTTTGGAACTAACATTGATAACCTTGTTGCACAGGACGAAAACGATCTTTTACTTTCCAGCCAATTTGATGGAAAAAATGTAATAATTGAAACATTAGGAGCTACTCAAGTTAAAATCGATTATGATACGGCAGATCTAGTTACAAAAAACGGAAAGATCTGGTCATTTTCTATTGACGCACCATCTGACTATTCTATACTCTTACCAAAAAACACTGTAATTGTAGGTATGAACGCATTTCCACTTAACATGCAAGTTGTAGATGAACAATCACTTGTTTCACTTCCTAGTGGAACTGCAGAAATTAACTATGTATTTGGCGTTTTAGGAACAGCACAGACTGCAACTCTTGCCATAGAAAAAGCACGGGATTTAATTAATAAAATTAATGCAGAAGAAATTAAAACACCACTTGCTTCTGCAAAACTTGAAGAAGCAATTTCTGCGTTTAGTGAAAGTAAATTCTCAAGTGCAGAGATCTTGGCTAATGAAGCAAAGAACACTGCTGTTCACGAACAAGAGACAGCACTTTCAAATAATGGAACAAAATCAGATAATGATCCTCTGTCTTCTATAGGCGGTACTATTGTAGCAACTGCAGCTACAATTGGTACAGTAGCAGGAGCAATAATAACAATTTCACTTTTTATCAAAAGAGCAAAATCTGCAATTAAAAAGACCGTGGAACTCTTACCAAAAAACGAAAAAATTGTAACTCCAGACAAAGAAACAATCTTTAGACTTAAACCAGAATTACGTCAAGAAGACAAGAATATGGTTACATATATCGCTGAAAATGGTGGCCAAGTTTATGAAAGCGAATTACGAAAAAAATTCCTTCTTCCACGTACTACTACATGGCGTGCAGTAAAACGTCTTGAAAGGGAAGGGATTATAGAAATTGAAAAAATAGATCAACAAAACCTTATAAAATTACGAAAAACATTGGAGGAAAATCAAGAATGAAACCTCTAGCATTTATTTTATTTGCATTAGTTGGAAGTATGATACTTACTATTCCTATGCAGGCTTATGCTGACATACAACTAGATTCACTACTTAGAATAGCAAACCAGGCAAGAGACAACATAAAGATCAGATTATCACAACTTGAAACAGTACCTGATGAAATAAGTAAACTCTATGAACAAGGCTCTGCAGAGACGGATGCACTTACAAAATCGGTTTTAGGGGGAGATATTACTACAGCAAAACAACATTTTCTTTCTGCAATGAAATTGTTTAAGGATGCAAGTGACATGATATCATCTTCTATACCAGCGATTGCTGAAGAACCATTATCTCAAACTGATACATTAAGATTAAAAACTATAATTATTAGGATAGAAAACAGTGCAAACAAACTCAAAGCAGTCGCAACTAAGAACAACATCGAAATTGATTTCATAGAATTTGATAACCTAATACAAATTGCAAAACAAAATTTGGATGCAGGAAACGTTGATGAAGTGAATAAAACACTTGGAGTTGCAAAACAGTTTATACTTAACGCCTATAATTCCATTTCTGAAGTAGCAAAACAACGAACCTCAGATAGGGCCAAGGTCTTTGCAACAAAACAAATTGAAAGTCTTGATAAATTAATCTCTCAAGCAAAGGATCTCGGTTTATCACAAGACATTATAGATAATCTGCAAATTGCCAAAGAAAAGCTTCAAAAAGTCTCGGATACTAGTCAGATAGTATTAGAAACAAAAGGAATCAATACAATTAGGGGAAAACTTGACCCGTCAACAGTTAACAGAATAAATGTTATTATCAAACAATTTGAGTCAAAACTTGACAGTTTAAATAAAAACTTACAAGATGATGATTCAAGAATAAAGATAAAAACCGTAAATGATATGATTGTGGAGTTAAAACAGCTTGTTTTAGATAACAATCTGAGAGGTGTATTACAAAAAATAAACTCCATAAACGAAATTCTTAACAATATTAAAGTGCAAACTGAAGCGACAAACGAAGGTTCAGATTCTGAAGAAACAACAGACAGTACAAATAAAGCAGTAGGAAATACTAATTCCAAAGTAGAAAGAATAAAAGCAAAAATTCAAACCGTAGAGGAACAACTAAACAATCTCTCTGAAACTATAACTGAAAATGAGATTGCTACAAAGTGGATTACACGTGCATTTTCACTTCTTGAAAACGCCAAACTTCAACTCGATACATCTCCAGAAAAGGCTATGAGTACATTGGAGGAGATTGATAAAATTATACGTATGGTACAAAAACTAGTATCTTAATACGTATAAATTTTAACAAAAATAATTTTGAGTCTAACAAAAAATTGCATAAACTTCATATACGATTTTCATGGCTACACTCCACATGGCTTCTAAACAAATCTCTGTCGGTATAGGAATCCCAATGATTGTAGTTGGCGCAATACTTGCGGTTTTACTTGCCCCCACACAAATAGATATCAAAGAAACAATAGAATTTGTAGGAAGTCTCATCGGAATTCTTGGCGTTGTAATATTCATTTCAGGACTTTTTGCTAAAAAAACAGAGGAAATTACAACCTAATTAGATCATTATTAATCCAATTGAATAAATATTGAAAAACAGAAGATCATTTGCTTGAATGTAAGATTATTTGAAATATTTACTTCTGTAGAAGGAGAAGGAATATTGTATGGAACAAAGACGCTTTTTGTAAGACTGGCAGGTTGTCCCTTCAAATGTTTCTACTGTGACACAAAAGACTCTCTCCCTATGGATTCTGGAAATGAGTACACTCTTGAAGAAGCTTGTAAACTCATAGAAAAAAACCTAGAAAAAAATACTTACAAAGTGAATTTTACAGGAGGTGATCCACTTGTACAATCAAAAGCAGTATCGGAAATGGCAAAATTTGTAAAAACAAAAAGTATCCCGACCTATATCGAATCCTCTTGTTATGATTCACAAAAATTTGCAGAAATACTTCCATATTTTGATTACATTAAGATTGAATTCAAGACACCGGATTCAGAGTTTGTAGATCTTCAACATTATTCTAAGCTTTTAGAAAATGAATTACAATGTCTTACCTATGCCATAAATTCTAATAAAACTACTTACATCAAAATTGTTATAAGCTCAAAAACCGAACTTGAGCCATTCAAACAGCTAATTGAGAGGGTTTTTAATATTATCTCAGAATCACAAATTGCAGGATTTATAATACAGCCAAGCTATGGTATTGCAGAACCAAGTTTGAAAGAGCTTTTCAACTTCTATGATTCTGTTTATCCTTATTATAACGAAGTACGTATAGTTCCACAACTTCACAAATTCATAGGTGCACCATGATGGACAAAGATAGAGTAAAGCGATTAGTGAGAGAATTGATTGCAGAAATAGGTGAGGATCCTTATCGAGAGGGTCTTATTGATACGCCAGATAGGATTGCAGATATGTATGAAGAGATCTTCAAGGGCTACGATGCAGAGTCTGAATTATCCGTTAAGTTTTCTGAAGATTCTGATGTTGTAATAGCAAAGGATATACAATTCTATTCCATGTGTGAACATCACATGCTGCCTTTCTTTGGCAAAATTGCGATTGCATATTCTCCAAATGGTAAAGTTTTTGGTATTTCAAAATTAGTACGACTTGTAGAAAAATATACATCAAGACTGCAAATCCAAGAAAGAATAACAAAAAACATTGCTGATGAATTATACTCAGAGGGAGTAAAAGGAGTAATGGTAATAGCAGAAGGGGAACATCTGTGTATGAGAATGCGTGGAGTTAGAAACGATGCAAAGGTAACTTCAATTACATACAGAGGAATTTATGAAAAAAAGGAAGCCAGAACAGACATAATTGCACTTATTCATAATGACAGTTCTGAGACAAGAATAATCTGATCTTTGAGAAAATTAAATAATGACATCTAAACCATGACAAATATGGGTGTACATAACAACGCGCATGTACCAAAAGATTCATTTCCTGGATTCTTATGGTATGCTATAGAATTCTTTATCGTTGTTGGGGTTTCTGTAGGCATTGCTATGAATTCCGTTAATTATTTTACAGAAATAGGATTTACAGAACAAATGACGAATTGGATATTCTGGGGAATAGCTGGCGGGGTTTTCCTTGTCTATTACCTACCGATACGAGCACTTATTCTCAAAAAACCAATTTTTAAAAACATCTAACTAGACTTTATAGACAGTTTTATCGTTTATTCGTGCTTTAGAAAAAGCAGACTTTCTATTATTACAAGATTCGCATCTTCCACAATGAATCTTTGTGTTTGAATAACAACTCCACGTGTTAAAGATACTATCTCCCAGTTTTTTGTATCCGATTTTTAACAGATCGCTTTTTGACAATCCAACTTTATAAGGACTCCAAACCATAATCTTTTTCCTCAGACCTAATCGTATTCCATCAATCTCACCAGAATTGAAAGCTTTCTCTAGTTTCCTAGAAAATTCAGGTCTACAATCCGGATACTGTTTATCATCTTTATGTGCTCCATAAACAACTAATGTGGCACCTATTACAAACGCCCACGCAGAGGCAATTGAAAGAAAAACTGCATTTCGTATAGGTACAACTATAGTGTAATCGAATTTTTCTGGAATCTCTATTTTTGAGTTAGTAAGAGCATTTGTCTTTGCATAAAGTTCCTTCATGAATTGTATATTAACAATTTTATGATCTTTTAAATTCAAAATCTTTGCAAAATGTTTTGCCACACTGATTTCTCGATTTGCTCTCTGACCATATGAAAAAGTAATTCCATAGAGTTCATATTTTGATTGTAGATAGGCAGCTGTACATACAGAATCCAAACCACCGCTGAAAATCAATACTGCTTTTTTCAATTCAGTTGTTTCCTTTTAAGCTAAATAAATTGCTTGATTAAGCAATAGCAAGAAGAGTAGCACCACATAATATTACTAGAGCTCCTACAGAGACACGCACAATTCCCTGCCTCCCAATTACTTCTTTAAAGTAAAACATCCCCCATGATACAGCAAAAAGAGTAGCAGTTTGGGATATTGGGAACGCTATTGTTATACCTATAAGACCTACAGCAATTAATACGGAAAAGTTTCCAAGATTAAAAAGACTTCCAGAAATTATTCCTGCAATTGTTTCTTTTTTAATGAATTTTCTTGCAAGTAAAAACATAGACATACCAATTACAAAAATCGAAAGACTCGACGAAAAAAACCCGGACTGAAGAGTTTGTGTTGCTTGCATAGGGATAATGTAAGTACCTCCTATCAAACCAGCCGCAACAGCTACAAAATAACCTCTTTTTTGTATGTAAGCGCCTTTTTCTCCATTTACTACAAGTTTCAATCCAATCAATAGTAATCCTATTGCGATTAATGCAAAAATTAACGAATCAAAAGTTTCACTAAAAAATACAGTTCCCCATACAAATGATGAAATAATGCTAGACCCTGCAAGGAGCGGAGATGTTCTTGCAAGACCAATCAATCTTACAGAATAAAGAGCAAGAATATTTGCTATTGTCCATATGACACCAGACACAAGACCGCCTAGCTGAATCTCAAAACCCCAAAAATATCCTACAGGAATAGCAAAAAGTAATACACCTATTGAAGTAGCACCTTGTAACTGCCAAATATTTTTAATACCAACTTTTCTTACTGGAACAAAAAAAGTTCCCCAACTTATAGCTGCAAAAGCAGCAAAAAGTAATCCAAAATCTGTCAAGCAAATTCCTCTGTAAAATGTGCGGTATAAGTTTCAATTGTTTACCAAAGAAAAAGAATTCTTAGATAAAGTATCATTGATGCAATCAGTGTAGTTGCAATCATGTAAGGGAATCCCCTCATGAGGAACGTTCGAAATGATATCGGGTATCCGTATTTTTCAGAAAGTGCTACTGCGATGATTCCCGCACTTGAACCAATCAACGTACCGTTTCCTCCAAAATCTGCACCAATGGCAAGGGCATACCATAAGGGATTATGCGTAAAATTAGATATCGAGCTTGCAAAACTAGGATCCGCAGATATGTTCTCAATTATGGGTATCATAGTTGCTGTGTATGGAATATTATCTACAAAAGCAGAAACAAAGGCCGACATCCAAACCGTCAAAAACATAGCGGATGCAAGATTTCCACCAGTTATTTTGATCGCTTCTTGTGCGAGTATTTCAAAGGCTCCAGACATTTCTACCCCTGAAACAATGACAAATAATCCTGCAAAGAAAATTAGTGTAGTCCACTCTACATGGTGAAATACTTTTTCTGGTTGAATTTTTGTAATTAACAAAAGAACTGCAGCTCCAGCCAACGCTATAATGGAAACTTCTACGTTCAAAATTCCATGAAATATAAACAAAACTATTACTGCAAAAAGAATTACCATGGTCTTCTTGAGTAACACTCTGTCTTTGATCTCCTTTGTTTCATCAATTTCTTCTAGTCTTTCAATATGTTCTGGCTTTTGTCTAAGATCCCTTCTAAACATGAATTTGAGTAGTACTAATGAAATTACAAATGTTATTACAACTTCTGGAGTCATACGGTATGCAAAATCTACAAATGAAATACCTGCAGCGGAGCCGATCATGATGTTTGGTGGATCTCCTATTAGAGTAGCAGTGCCACCAACATTTGATGCAAAGACCTCAGCTAGAATAAGAGCAATCGGATTTATGTTCAAAATTTTTGCAATTGAAATTGTAACAGGAATAATAAGAAGTACAGTGGTAACATTATCCAAGAAAGCAGATAAAACAGCAGTAATGATTGAAAATAATACCATTAATTTCCAAACATCTCCCTTAGCAGCTTTTGCTGTACGTATTCCTATGTATTGAAAGACACCTGTTTCACCAAGTATTCCAACTATTATCATCATACCCAAAAGTAGTCCTATTGTGTTGAAATCAATGGCATCTATTACAAAACTAACACTATCGTGTGGAGTAGTTAATCCAGTGTAAAGAAGAGCAATAAGAATAAGCAATGCACCAAACAGTGCCAGTGTTGTTCTATGAACAACTTCAGTAATTAAAATTACATACATTCCAAACAAAATCAACATAGTCAATATCATTCCAATTGTTAGATCTAATCCTGCATAGCTTGGTAATGTAAACAACATAACCGCGATTATTGCAAGAACCAGTATTCCTATAGCAAAGTGTTTAGAAGTACCCTCAACCAATTCAATTGTCTATCAAATTGCAAGAAATTATGTGTGTCTACTCTGATATTGATGACAAGCAAATAAAGTTTAATTTCTACAAAAAATAGTTTCTGTCGTGTCATTACAGTATCTTAGAGTGGAAAAAGATGATCAAACAGCCCTAATCACTATAAACAGACCAGAAAAACTCAATTCAATGAATCTTCAGGTCATGGATGAGTTTATTTCAGTATTGGATGATCTGGAAAAAGATCAATCCAAAGTAATTATAATTACTGGCTCTGGTCAAAAGGCATTTTCAGCAGGTGCTGACATTGAATACATGAGCAAGATAGGATCTACTGAAGCAGAAAAATATGCATTAAGAGGACATGAGGTATTAAACAAAATTGAGAAAATTGAAAAGCCCGTAATTGCGGCAATAAACGGATATGCACTTGGCGGAGGTTGTGAACTTGGGCTTGCATGTGATATTAGATTTGCCTCTCCAAACGCACAGCTTGGTCAACCCGAAGTTACAATAGGGATATGCCCTGGATGGGGTGGCACACAAAGACTTTTGCGAATTATAGGGCCTGCTAGAGCAAAGGATTTGATCTTTACAGGACGCAAGATTGGAGCTCAAGAATCTCTTGATATGGGACTAATAAACAAAATAATTCCATTAGAAAATTTAATTACTGAATCAAAAGCATATGCAAAAAACATATCAAAAAACAGCAGCTTTGCAGTTGGTATCTCAAAAATGCTTGTAAACAAAGGAATGGATGCAAATCTTGACACAGGTTTGAAACTTGAAATTTATTCATGGTCTCTTTGTTTTTCTAGCAAAGATAGAGAAGAAAGAATGCGTGCCTTTGTAGAGAAAAAATAATTATACTACAGTAGCACCCTTACTTGGTCTGCAAATTATTGTATAACATTTTGTTTTTGTTGATGCAAATCCCCTTACCATGGCACTACAGATCTTTTTTGTATTAGATGATCTTGATGTAAATGCGATAACCGATGGACCTGCACCGCTTATCGTAACTCCTAAAGCACCTGCACCAATCGCATTTTCTTTTACTTGACTAAAACCAGGGATCAAGTGTTGCCTAGCAGGTTCAACTATTATGTCTTTGATAGAACTTCCAATCAGGGACGTGTCTTTTTTCATAAATCCAGCAACAATAGCAGCTGCATTTGAAAGATTTTGTACAGCATCAGAAAGTTTGATCTGCTTTGGCAAAACACTCCTTGATACTTGGGTCTTTTTTGCTGGAACAGATAACTTGGGAACAGCAAGACAAAGTACAAGATCTTTTGGTGGTTCTATTCTTATAACATCAAATGGGTCTGTTCTCACTATAACAAAACCACCAAGAGTTGATGCTGCCACATTATCATAATGAATAGAACCAGCACTTGCCTTTTCTCCTATTCCTGCAAACTCCACAAGTCTATTTGGTTCTAAATTAAGATCAAATAAAGCATCAAAAGCAACAGCTGCTGCAGCTGCAGAAGCAGCACTACTTCCCATCCCAAATCCAGCAGGCACTCCTTTTTTGATTTTTAAAACAACACCCGATTTTATCTTGAATTTTTTTGCCATTTCCTTTACTACTAATCCAGCAGAATTTTTCTCAGGGACAAGAGGAATTGCATCAGAACTTTGGATTTTTATTCCATGATCACTTTTCTCAAGACGTATTTCATCATAAAACGCATCTAAGGCCAGACCAAATACATCAAAACCCGGACCCAAGTTTGCAGTAGAAGATGGGGCCCTTACAACAACACTGGAAGCCAATTAATCTTCTATCTCCTCTCCCAAATTAAGAATTCTGCTTAATGCTGCTTCTAGGTTTACCATTCCTTCTCCAGTTGCATTGGAAATTGGAATGAGTCCTTGAGAAAAACCACCCATATTCAAACCTCGTAAAATATTAGTTACAAGCGTATAATTTTCACCATCTGATTGTTTTGCAACCGCATCCTCGAGGCTTTTTACATCAGTTGACCATTTCAATATGGTCCTAATTTTATCTTCAATTAGATCAGTTTTTGTTAAAACATTGATATGCGACAAATTGAGTCTTAGTTTTATTGACGTGGCAAGAAGTGCAATCGAAACAAAATTAGTTGGTGTAGTTACTAACACTCCGTCGTGCAGAAATAATGCAACTTTTTGTTCAGACACAAAGTTTTGCACAAAAAATGGACCGCTTGATCTATATGCGAAAAGCTCTATTTGACCAGGAGTATCAACAATAAGATAGTCTGGATTCACATTATCAACTTCATGTTGAATCTGATCTATCTTTGATGCAATGAGGTCAGTTGCCATTATTATAGCACCATTTGGACCCAAATCATATTGTCTCATTATAGATACAATATCTACATAATCTCTAACGTCGACATCACATGTATATGGAAGATTTTCAACTCCCGGATCTAAATTTAGCATTCCAACAAAAGCACCATTTTTTGTGTAATAATCAAGAAGGCTGGATGCAAGTAATGATTTTCCAGCTCCTGCGGTACCTAGAATAAAAATAGTTTTCATTTTGCTGACTATATTTCATGTTGAGCTTATATTTCCATCCATAATTAAAGCAGGCAATGAATTGGAAACTTTTAGCAATTCCAGTTAGTATTGTGCCATTTATTTTAATTGCATTTACATTTAACATAAAACTTGAAGAGCTTTTTGCAGTGGGTCTTATTCCTTTTATGGGTGCTGCATTAGCAATTGTTGGTAAATTACTAATGCAGGGTCTAAAATTCAATTATCTGGTAAAGAAATTTCTTGGTCACGTTGAAGCTCCATGGAAAACAGTTTCAGTAAGAATTGGAAGTGAATTCGTTACATCGACCACACCCTCTTTTGTTGGTGGTGAATTAGTCAGAATATTATGGTTAAAAAAGAAAGGAATTCCAACAGGTAAAGCAACTTGGGTTACAATAATGGAAATCGTTACTGAAGTTCTAGTAGCGGGAATCTTTTCTCTCACTTCTGCTGCCTTTGCGTTTTTCAATGGTGCATATGCAATAGGAATTGTAATTATTGCAATAAGTTTACCAGTTACGGCAATCTGGTCAGGTCTATTTTTTCTATCTTACAGGAGAACTTTCCAAGTTCCATCTTGGATAGAAAAAACTGCAAAAAAAGCAGGCAAAGAACGTGCTTCAAAATACATTGATAAAACTAATCAATGGATGCAAGAGGTTTGTGAGATGAGTAGGCAAAGCCTGCATAATAAACAAGCAAAAAAAGCATTTGTAGTATCCATGATCTTTTCTATATTCACTTGGGTGTTTTATGGGATTTCATTTATGGTAATCGCAAATGGAGCTGGCTATTTTATAGAATTTTTTGATTCACTTTTAGCAGCAATGGCCTCAAATGCCTTAGGAAATATACCTGTAACAATAGGTGGTTCAGGTCTCACAGAATTTGGTATATGGGCATATCTTGGAAACTTGAACAATCTGACTTTTGAACCAACCAAAGATAGTATACAATGGAATATTGTCATAGCATGGAGAATTGCTACATATCACGTTAGTCTTGTTATAAGCTGGATACTTTTGATGAAAATAGTATATCCACGTACAAAAAAAGCTGAAATTTCATAGAAAGCACTTTATTTTCAACTCGATATTTTTCTTTATGGATTTTAGTGATAAAGTTGTAGTAATTACAGGAGCATCTAGCGGAATTGGTGAAGCATCAGCTGTAGAATTTGCCAAACGAAAAAGTTCTGTTGTGCTTGTTGCAAGAAGAAAAGAAAATCTAGAGTCTGTAGCAAAAAATCTTGCAAAACATGGAAACGAAATACTAGTATGTCAATGCGATGTTTCCAAATGGCAAGAAGTAGAACAGATGAGTAGAACTGTTCTAGATAAATTTGGTAAAATCGATATTCTAGTTAATAATGCAGGTTTTGCAATTTATGGTTCTGTACTTGAGCTAAAAGTCGAAGAAATAGAATCCCAGATGGGAACTAATTACTTTGGAATGGTTTATTGTATCAAGGCTTTTCTACCAAAAATGTTAGAACAAAAGACTGGGCATATAGTAAACGTAGCTTCAGTTGCAGGAAGCTTTGGTCTCCCAGGTATTGCATCGTATTGTGCATCAAAATTTGCTATGCTTGGATTCTCAGAGGGTTTGTATCACGAATTAAAAGGAACTGGGATAGGTATTACTGTGGTTAGTCCCATAATGGTTCAAACTAACTTTTTTAATCATTCTTCATTCAAATCAATGCCAAAATATTCACCTACATCGCTTAATTCAAAAACTGTAGCAAAAGCAATAGTAAAGGCATCTTCCTCACCAAGACTTGAGATAATCGTACCGTCATTTGTAAGAGGAGCTGTATGGTTAAAGCACACAATCCCATATTTGATAAATCCAATCTTAAGAGCAGCTTTTAGGAAACAAATGAGATCACAAAAATTATGAATTTCTAGAGAAAATTATTCTAATTAATTAAATCTATTCTTCTATAGATTCTGTTGAACCTGCTGTATCAGAACCAACATCCATTAATTCCAAATTAGTCAGATCAAACTGATATATGGCATCCATATCAATCTCCATTTCTTTTTGTAGAAGATCAACAAGTTTTTTGCTTAAAGGGGCCTTCATCGAATTAAAAGTGAATTCATACACAACGCCCTTCATCAAATCCACCGGTTTCACTTTTTTTGGTAAATCTAAAGTTATAATGCGTCTTCCATCCTCAACTTCTTCATACAACTGAACGTCAATTTTCATGTCTTTATCATATATCTCAAGAATGTAACCTGTTCTTGTTTGTGATTCGAGTTTTCCAAACTTTGCATTTTTTATTTCATCTTGGGCCCATTTTGGAAGTTCTTTTACCATTTACTTTCACTCAATAATTAATTCTGTTTGTCTTTTTTACTTGATTGCCACCAGTCTCTGTACTCATCATGCTTATCCTCACGTGTCTTCTCACGACGATTTAATCTATCTCTAATATCGCTTATTTGTTCCCGTGTTGCATACAGACCACATTTTTTACAGATAAAGTGTTTCGTATTCAAATCAAATTTCATCTCGGTAACTATCTGCTTGGCTGCACATTCGGGGCAATCAGTCAATGACGCCACTCATCAAAATTATCCATAAAAGCTTTTGGTCAATTCTGGTACGCGGTCTATGTCGTCATCCCTTGCGGTCAGTTCGCCCATCGAAAATGCCGCGTACCAGATCTTCTACATTGTATGGAAAAATTATAATTCTTTCTAATTCTCAAGCATTTCTGCAATTATTTTTGCAGTGTTTTGAGCTCCATTTCTATCAAAATTTCTAGAAAATTCTACGAGTTGTTCTTCATATTTATTATAATTGTCTTGTATATTGTAAACAGCTTGTATTACCTGTTTTGTATTATTCGCAAGAATTCCAAGCTTCCTTTCTTCTGCCCATCTTATCTGATTTACATGTTCATCATAAACAGGAATTCCTATGATCGGTTTTGCTTTGGTTCCAATAATTTCTCCCATTGCTGTATGAGATCCATTTATGACTGCGTATTTACATAAATTCAGAACTGTGTCTTTTTCTTGTTCTGACAAAAATCCTACATCGATCTGAATCCAATCTAGATTGTATTCAAGTGCTTCTGAAATAGAGTAGGTTTTACCATCATTTCCTTTTACTTTATCTAAGGAGGAATCATTTTGTGCATGTGAAACAAGTCGTTTTTGTTTTCGCATTCCTTCTGAGTGAAAAGCCTCTTCATACTTTTTACCAGTAAATTCTTTTGTAGCCCTATTACCTGTTTGCATCCAATATCCAAAATCTGTATTTTCAATCAATTTTTCCAAATCTGTTTTTGGTTTGTGATTTGTTGCTGCTATATTTGAAAAATGACCAACATAGACAACCTTTTGTTTTATTTTATCTGGAAAATTCAGATTATACTCGCATATAGTGTTCGGAGGAGCCGAATCTGCCACAACTATCTTTGTAGCTTTTGCAATCTGTTTTGATATGTAAATCAAAGATGGATAAAAGAAAAAATGTGATCTCCAAAGTTTTGGTCTAAATTGATTTGTTACAAAAACTGACTTGATGCCTCGCTTTTCAGCTAATACATTGGAGCCCATATCTCCATCATTTATCACTAAATCAAATTTTTGTGAATTGTAGAGATTCGCTTCCTTTTTTAGATAATCAGAAATTTGAATTATAAGTGGGGGATTTCCAGAAATTGGTAACAAAAGATTCAACATAGAAAGTGTTACACTGGGTCCATGTTTACCATCTATCGGTGTTGGCATCAAAATTTCATGAATCTGTTGTTTCTTTTGTGGGAATTTTTGTAATAATTTTTGATATACTTCTCCCTTGCTGGAATAATGCATTTCTAACTCGTCTTTAACATAATCAGGCAGAACCCTATCAAGTGACATCATCCTGTTATAATGGCCATTTCCCCATGGATAGATAAATTGCCCTAACTTTATCACAGATTCAAATCAACTCGTTTCCCGTTTAAATTCTCAATGATTTGATTTTAAAGAGTCGATTATATCATGTATATTTTTTGAGCCTAACGTAATAGTGATTGTCTTTATATCACGAAGCGAGATTTGAGAAATTTTGTTAATTTTGTCTTTTGGTAACTCTTTCTTGAACTTTATCTTACACAGATTCTCAATTTTAGATACGTGTTTTCCTAAACCAATTTCATTAGCTGTGTCAAAAATGCTGTTATCTATTCCTGAAAGGGGAAACCAAGGAATAATGCCCTTTTGAAATACACGCATTGCATTGTATTCTATAAACCACGCAGGGAATATTAGTGGTGAAATTGCGAGCGATATTCTATCTATCCTGATTCTTTTTGCAAAAGAGGCAAGAATCGTCGTTATTATTGCAGTTTTAAGTAAAATTGATCTCCCAGTAGATTTCATGTCAAGTTTACAAAAATGTAATTCAACCTTGGTTTGTAAAAGTCTAGGTAGAATCTGGTTTAACATTTTTACTGTGTTCAGAAGTTCAGATTCATTACTATAACAAACTAGAATTTTCACATCAAAACCCATCTTGAGAGTTTGGAGACATGCAATTACTGAAAGCTCATCATATATACAACAAAGAATCTTTTGGTTTTGTGATTTGTTTGGAATACCTCCTCCACCTTTATCTATAAAAATACACACATACGCGTGCGATTTTGTAATATACGTATAAATGATTTTGTCGTAGCTTGATTCTGTACCAGGTTTTGTTTGAAAATTAACTGTCTTTTCTATTAATGCTGATGTAGCTGCAAGTTCTACATCCTTTGGTACATATTCTATTCCTGTACCGTCCACTTTAACATAGAATCTTTCTCCTCTAAGAAGGAGATTAGCACCAACTGTAACTATTGTAGTAACTATGGCATTAAAACTATTTTCTACTTCTTTAGCAATAGCGATTTTTTCTATTCCAAAAAGTGAAGCTATTGCAGATGAGGCGAATACTGGATCATCTGCTTCTACTATTATTACAGAACCATTTTTACGGATTTTATTAAAACCTAGTTTCTTTGTTTTAAGGATCATAGATATGCTTGATACAAGATAATCTATTTTATTGAGGGAATACA
>Ga0209324_10001282_pt1 | contig 17178 bp, 14 predicted proteins | sample Rifsed19ft3_FD_184015 | JGI IMG/M metagenome (GOLD analysis project Ga0209324, IMG submission 184015) | Soil microbial communities from Rifle, Colorado, USA - sediment 19ft 3 (version 2) | ecosystem: Environmental > Terrestrial > Deep subsurface > Rock core/Sediment | place: Rifle, Colorado...
AATCCTGGATTTCTCTGGTCAGGGCAACCACTTTTCACCACAAGTTTTTCCAGTTAAGGCAGTAGACTGGATGGAAGCGCATTCAATAATAGGGGCAGGCTTTAACTATTTCCCCTGGGGTGGCTATTTGCTCTACCGGACCTGGCCAGAGCAGCGCGTCTTCATCGATGGCCAGACCGATTTCTATGGGGAGCAATTGACCCGCCAATATGAGAAAGCCATCAGCCTGCAACCGGGTTGGCGCGAAGTACTGCATGAAAATCATGTGCGCTGGGTGCTGATGCCGCCAGAATCTTTATTAGCGCGCGCCCTGCAGGCTGAGCCAGGCTGGATCACGCTCTTTCGGGACGATACTGCTATTCTATTAGATATGAACCTTGACTATAGTCCCGATATTTCCCAAATATGGGAATCTCTGGGTGAAAACGGTATACAAGATGGAAGAGAACAAGGATTCTATACAAAATAGGTGGTTTATCCCGGTTGTAATGTTGGTGCTTGTCTTTGCTATGGCGGCGCGCACCCCATTGGACAGTGATCTATGGTGGCACCTGCGGGCAGGAGAAGCGACCTGGCAGTCTGGGAAACCAATATTGGTTGACTCGTTCTCCCATACACGCGCCGGCATGCCCTGGATTAATCATAGCTGGTTATCGCAGGTGGGGATGTATCTGTTGTTTCGAGCCGGCGGTTCCCTGGCTATAGGAGCCGCGGTTGCAGCCCTGGCCACGCTCAGCATGGGCCTGGTGTACATGCAGATGGGGGTTTCCCCCATCCTGCGCGCGTTTTTAATCTTGCTAGCGACGCCAATTGCAGCGCCAGTGTGGTCGCCGCGGCCGCAACTGGCTTCGTTAGTCCTGTTCGGGGTGCTCGCTTACCTGTTTTACTTGTATAAGTGCCAGCAGCGGGATTATTTGTGGGTGTGTATTCCTTTGTTTGTGTTGTGGTCCAACCTGCACGGAGGTTATGTTTTAGGTTTCTTACTGTTTGTAGCGCTGATCGCTGGAGAGATGCTCAACCATTTCCTTGGTCTTGAGGGGAGGGAAATTGTGCCATGGAAGGGCATCGCCCGTCTGGGGGTCTGGCTCGGCGTCGCCTGGTTGGTAGTGGCAATCAACCCCAACGGAACAGCAATGTGGGCGATCCCGATCAGAACGGTCAGCATCGGTGCGCTGCGCGATTTTATCTCCGAATGGCAATCACCAGACTTCCACCAGCTAACCCAGCAACCTTTCCTTTGGTTGCTCTTAGCGACCTTGGGGACAGCAGGTCTTTCCAGGAGGAGATTGGATGGCAGCGATCTGCTTAATGTAGGGGGATTTGCATTCCTGGCTATGCTGGCGCGCCGCAATTATGGTCCCTTTGCGATGGTGGCAGTGCCGGTACTTGCACGACATCTGAGCGCCCTGGGGTTGGAATGGCGAGTCCGGCATAGGGAGCGCCTGGAGCATCTGATCCCCCCGGAGCGTTGGAAACGATTGAACCGTCCAGTCGCGCGCCGGCCAGGATGGACACTGGCACTGAATGCCTTATTCATCGCTTTGCTGGCAGGGGCAGCGATCTGTAAGTTGTATTGGGTTACGACTCCAGAATTGGTAGCGAAGTATAGTGAAAGGTTCTATCCGGCAAAGGCGGTGCAGTGGATCGAGGCAAACCAGCCAACTGGGCGAATGTTTAACAACTATAACTGGGGGGGTTACCTGGCCTGGGAGCTGCGCGCTTACCCGGTTTTTGTGGATGGGCGTACAGACCTGTACGATGATCAATTCCTGCGCGAGTATCAGCAAGCAGCAGCTGGGGAGCAAGGTTGGGAGGAGACGCTGGATTATTATGCAGTCAATTTTGTTCTGAGCGAGGCTGGTTCTGGTTTGGATAGGGAGTTAGGGCGTAGCGCGGAGTGGGCGAAAGCCTATGACGACGAGATGGCCGTGGTCTACATTCGGGAACGCTAATTGGTGGGTTGCGATTAGTGAGGCGTTCACGAAGAACGCTAAGGATCATGAAGTAATCGTTGAGTACGTTATTGATGGCTTTCTAACCGCAGGCGATCCTATACAGATAGTGAGATTGAGGTTTACCGCAACCCAACCAGGTAGGTAACAGGGAGCCAGTGATAGCGATGATTGATGCCGGAGCAATCCGTCCCCTAGCTGGCCGAGAAGTGATAGACTTAATGGGTTTGACCAGCCCGGAATTCCTGGCACTAAGCGCGGGGAAGGCAACCGGGGTAAAGATCAAATATCCATCTATGCTGGAGGTATAAGAAGACTAACAATCGTGAACGAGGTGCGCAATCTCTTTTCCCGTATTTGGTATATATGGTTAATCTTGTTCCTGGTTCTGCTGGTGGGAGTCACCTGGGGTAATTATTATTACGCATTGCAAAATCCAGGCGGCAACGATTTTCTGGTACATTGGGTGGGGACACGCTCTTTGCTGATAGATGGTGTCAGTCCTTATAGTGATGAAGTAGCCATCAGGATCCAGACTTTGGCTTACGGTCGCCCAGCCAGGACGGGAGAACACGAGCTGCGCGTAGCCTATCCGCTCTATTCTGCAATTATCTTTCTGCCATACGCCCTGATCGGTGACTTCACCCTGGCGCGGGCGCTGTGGATGACCACCTTGGAGTTTTTCTTAGTGTTGATAGCCTTCCTAAACCTGCGGTTGACGCGCTGGAAATTGAACGCCTGGATGATTCCATTCTACCTGTTCTATTCAATCTTCTGGTACTACAGCCTGCGCGCTTTGATCAATGGCAACGCGATTATCCTGGTGACGCTGCTGATCTCAGGAGCTTTTGCGGCGTTGCGCGCAGGAAGAGACGAGCTGGCGGGGATTTTGCTTGCCTTTGCCACGATCAAACCGCACGTGGTAGTAGTTATCCTGCTCTTCATTTTGGTGTGGACGCTTTCTCAAGGTCGATGGCGGACCACGCTCTGGCTGTTGATCACGGTTGGACTGCTGTCTGCCAGTGCAGCCTTATTCTTGCCCGATTGGCCGTTGCAGAATTTGCGCGAAGTGCTGCGTTATTCGAGTTACAACCCGCCTGGGACGCCAGGAGCCGTCTTCGCTATCTGGTTACCAGCAACCGGGAGAACTCTCGGGTGGCTGTTAAGTGGTTTGTTGATTCTGCTCTTGTTTGTAGAATGGAGATACACATGGAACAAGGAATTCCGCTGGTTCTTGTGGACTGGCAGCCTGACCCTGGTCGCCAGCCAGTGGATCGGGATCCAGACTGATCCGGGAAATTTTATAGTGCTGTTCCTACCCATGGTACTGACCTGGGCAGTCTTTGAGGAACATTGGGGACGGAGGGGAAGACCAGTGATCTGGCTGGTGATGGTGATCACATTCGCCGGGTTGTGGGCGTTATTCCTTCGGACGGTGAACTATGCCGAACAACCGCTCCAAAATCCAATCATGTTCTTCCCTTTGCCATTATTCTTGTTAGTGGTGTTATATTGGGTGCGTTGGTGGGCGATCCGACCGGTGCGCCTGTTGATCGACGACCTGCGTGACTATGAAGAGTAAGGTTAATGCGGGGAAATCAGGATGGAAATTGATTTATCATGAGCAAGTCAAGGCAGAATTATCCCCTTGATTCCTGGATTCCTTATCGTTCTATTGCGATCCTCCTGTTAGGCCTGGCATGGTCTATTTTGGTTTTGGTTGGATATTATTTCGTTCACAAACCGTTGGTCGCGGATCAAGTCGTAGCGGTGGTTCGAACAATTGGAATCAGCTTCAGCGCGTTAGCTCTGACCGGACTGGCGGGGGGGGTGGGGTATCGCCTGTTAAAAATTCAGAGCCTGAACCCCCTGGAGCGATTTGGTTTGCAGGCAGCCTTGGGATGGGCTTTATTGGGGATCGCGTGGTTGCTGGTCGGCCTGCTGGGAGGATATTCCCGAATGCTTGCCTGGGGTGGGTTGGTGTTAGGTTGGTTTATCCTGTGGAGGGAAATCCTGTCTTGGGGAAGTTTACTAAAAGGGTTTGTGCAATTGTGGGCGGAGGCCAGCTGTTTTGGGAAAACCCTGGCCGCCCTTGCAGGTTGCACAATTTCCGGCCAATTTATGTTTGCCCTGGCTCCACCGGTCCAGTGGGATGCTTTAATGTACCACCTGGAGCTACCCAGGCGTTATCTGGCTGCCGGGCGATTCGAGTTCGTATCCTGGAACCCGTATTGGGGCCAACCACAATTAGGTGAGCTGCTTTATACCTGGGGTATGGGGCTCTTTGCCGCGGAAACCGCGGCGGTGATCGGTTGGACAATCCAGTTCGCTTTGCTTGCTGGGTTGGTGGGTCTTGTGGCGCGGCGCGTTGGGACAAACAGCGCCTGGGTGGCAATATCAGCGCTGCTGGCGGGGAATACTTTTCGTTGGATGATGAGCGGTGCGTATGTAGATGGCCTGGCTGCGCTTTATGGTTTGGCAGCTCTGGTGAGTCTGTTAGCCTGGCTGGATGAGCGCCAGCAGGCATGGTTATGGCTGATGGGGGTTTTCGCAGGCTGTGCACTTTGGTCAAAACTTACGGCTGGTCTGATGGTCCCGCTGTTAGCTATCGCAATTTTGGGGATAGATGGGTGGAAATCCTGGGCGAACTGGAGGCGCGCCCTGCAGGTAATGATTTTAGCTTTACTCATCTATTTGCCCTGGTTGGCTATCGTTACCGCCTGGACAGGCAGCCCGGTTTTTCCCCACCTGTGGCCGACTACCTATACCAGCCTCGAACGGTTGGCTTTTTTTGCACGCGGTGAGGAGTTGTTGGGTGGGCAAGCCGCCTGGTTGCCCCTGGCTGCCACTTGGTTTGGGGTGGATGGCGCGCGGGTGTCAGGGATGGTCACATATGGAGCCGATTTGGGTCCTTTGTTAGTCTTATTGGCTGTACCAGGGGTGATTATTGGGAGAAAAGTGCGTATGATCCGCCTAGTCATGCTCTGGATGCTTGCGGGTTGGTTGGCGATGGTGGTTTTCGGGGGCCTGTCGCCGCTCTTGTTTCAGACGCGACTTTATTTTGTTCTCACACCCGCCGCAGTCCTGGCTGTGGGTTGGGGTTGGAAAGAGCTGAGTGCTGTACAAACAATCGGAATCCGCCTTGGGCGCGTCCTGGCGGTGTTGGTCATACTTGTCGTCGGGCTGTGTGCCTGGCAGGACGCGCTGGCATTGGTACGTTTTAACCCTGCTGGCGTATTAACCGGGGTTTATCCCAAACAGGCTTACCTAGAGGCTCGTTTAGGGGGCTACGCCGCAGCTATGCGCGCTGTCCAGTCGTTGCCCCCTGAAGCGCGCACCCTCTTCCTTTGGGAACCGCGTGGCTTGTATGCACCTCTTTCAGCACAACCGGATGCCTGGATCGATCGTTGGTTCCTAGAACGGCGAACATCACGGTCGGCGCCTGCGATCCTGGACAGCTGGCGAAGCCAAGGTTTTACGCATCTGCTGGTGTACCGCTCAGGGGCTGAATTTGAACGGCAGGAACGCGGAGAGTATCGAGCCATAGATTGGCAGGAGTTCGATAGACTCATTGCCGAATTGCCGTCTCTGCTCGATTTAGACGGTGTCTATCAGCTGTATTCGTTGTCACCATGACTGCCAAATTGTATGCCATGTTGTTCTTCCTGGGTTTGGGTATCCCGCTTGTCGTAGCGAGATACCAATCAGCGCCTGGCTATATGGATGCGGATTATTATTTTGCCAATGGCCTGAGGCTGACGCAGGACTTTGGTTTTTCCGAGTCTTTTTTATGGAACTATCTTGACGATCCACAAGGCATACCCCACCCCATGTTTACTTATTGGATGCCCTTAGCTGCACTTCTGGCAGCCGTGGGCATGAAAGTTTCCGGGATGGTGAATTTTGCCGGTGCGCGGCTCGGCTTTCTGCTAGTAGCTGGATGCCTGCCTCCTTTGACGGCTGCCCTGGCGTATACCTTTACCCCCCAGCGCTGGGCGGCTGTTCTGGCCGGACTCCTGGCAGCCTTGCCCGGTTTCTACCTGGCCTTTTTACCGACAACAGACACTTTCGGGCTGTACATGCTTTTCGGAGGATTTTTCTTCATGTGCATAAGTACCGGTGGGAACGTTAGAACGTTTAAACGTTTAAACGTGCTTATGTTCTTTGGGGGGCCTTTATTGCTTGGATTATTAGCAGGATCGATGCACCTGGCCCGGGCGGACGGGTTGCTCTGGTTGGGAGTTGGAGTAATTGCGGTTAGCGGTCAACGAGTAGAAATTCGCGCAAGGTTTCCGACTATCACGCAGCAACTATCCCACAGAACGTTTTTTAGATCACATCTTGCGTTTCACGCGTTTCGCCTGATGTTCTTAATACTTGGCTATCTAATTGTTATGTCCCCCTGGATGGTGCGTAATCTGACCACTTTTGGAACGTTACTAGCTCCTGGAAGTGGGCGCGCTCTGTGGATCACAGCCTATGACGAGATATTTGCCTACCCGGCCGCGATCCTGACTCCGATGCATTGGTGGGATTCTGGTCTGGGGGAGATCATCCGGGCGCGCCTGGAGGCACTCAGCCAAAACCTGCAAACGGCTTTCGTCGTCCAGGGCGGTATCTTCCTGGCGCCCTTGATCGTGGCCGGGATGTGGCGGATGAGGAATGACCGGCGGGTGCGATTAGGAGGTTTAGCTTGGGGGATGCTCTTTCTGGGGATGACGCTTGTCTTTCCTTACCTTGGAGCGCGCGGGGGATTCTTCCATTCGGGAGCTGCACTGCAGCTATTATTCTGGGGGCTGGTACCTGCTGGTTTGGATTCTCTGCTCGCTTGGGGAAATCGGCAGCGGGGTTGGAACCCGCGGGTAGCGCGCCCAATCCTGGCGGGTGGGCTGGTGGGATTGACACTGTTGTTGACCGGGCTGACGACCTGGCCGCGGGTGATAGGCCAGAATCAAAATAATCCAGCCTGGGGAGAAGCTGGGGCTGCTTATTTAGATCTGGAGCAAGTTTTACAGAGATTGGGAGCAAATTCGGATGATATCGTAGTTGTCAATAATCCACCAGGATACCAAGCGATGACTGGCCGAGAGGCGATCGTCATCCCGGAAGGGGATGAGCAGACGATCCTGGCTGTCGCTCAGCGCTACGGGGGGAAATATCTGTTATTGGAACAGAACCACCCTGCTGGCCTCGACGATCTATACCGCAATCCGGGTGATCGGCCTGGTTTACGTTACCTCAAAACGGATGAAGAAATACATATCTTTGAAGTGATAAGTGATGACTGATCATCGATTCCGGGTGGCGTTGCTCCTAGCTTGTCTAGCCGGCCTTTCTCTGGGTGGGTACTTGCTCGCCAGCTGGGTTATGTTCCGCCCGGGATTTCCGCTGGACGATGCCTGGATTCACCAGACTTACGCTCGCAATCTGGCAGAAAGGGGTGAGTGGGCGTTCCTTCCTGGCCAACCTTCGGCAGGCTCTACTGCTCCTCTGTGGTCATTACTGCTGGTGTTTGGCTATTATATTAGATTGGGGCCATATATCTGGACTTTTTTGCTGGGATGGGGATTACTGTGGGCTCTGGCAATGGTTGGGGCTGATGGATTTGGGGTGTTGCTGCTAGATCGCCATAATTTGCGAGTCTGGGCGGGGGTGCTGCTTATTCTCGAGTGGCACCTGGTCTGGTCAGCAGGCTCGGGAATGGAAACCTTGCTAATGGGTTTGCTAATTTTGGTTGTGCTGGTCTGGTTAGTGCGGTTGGATTCGCCTGAAACCGAAGGGCCTCCAAAAGGGGATTGGAGAAAATGGTTCGGGATCGGGGGATTGATTGGCCTGATCAGCTGGGTGCGACCGGATGGGCTGACCTTGCTCGGGCCATTGGGATGGGTGTTGATTATGGGGAAGGGGACAACCAAGACAAAACTACGCATAGCCATGCTAGCTGGGGTAGGTTTTGCGCTTGGCTTCTTGCCATACCTGCTCTTTAATCAAGCGCTAGCCGGAGAATGGTGGCCCAATACTTTTTATGCCAAGCAAGCTGAATATGCTGCCCTGCAGGAAGCCGCCTTTTGGCGACGCTATTTGGAACAAGCCAGGCTACTCATCGTGGGAGTGGGCGTTTTGCTTCTACCAGGGTTCACCTGGTTTACATGGCAGTCTGTCCGGCGCAGAGCGTGGGGTGTGCTGGGTGGCATTCTTTGGGTCATCGGTTATCTTGGCATATATGCCTGGCGTCTACCGGTGACCTACCAGCATGGGCGATATATCATACCAGCAGTGCCAGTCTTCATCCTTTGGGGGTTTACCGGGCTTGCAGACTTACTCCATCAAGAATCACTAATTGGCAAGTGGCGCATTGTCCGTCCGGCGGTATTTATGGCTGTCTTGGCGGTGGTTTTGGCCTTCTGGAGTTTGGGGGCGCGGGCTTATGCCCTGGATGTAGCTGTGATCGAGAGTGAGATGGTCGATACAGCCCGCTGGGTGGCAGGTAATACCGATCCGGAATCATTGATCGCTGCGCACGATATTGGCGCATTAGGGTATTTCAGCAAGCGTAGTCTGCTCGATTTGGCCGGATTAATTTCTCCAGAAGTGATCCCGTATATCCGAGATGAGGATGCCATGGCGGCTTACCTGGACAAGCAAGGTGCAGATTATCTGGTCACCTTTCCAGGATGGTATCCTCATCTGGTTAATCGGGCAACTCTGATTTACACATCTAGCGGTCGATTTAGCCCCCTGTTGAATGGAGAGAATATGGCGATCTATGCTTGGATAAATCCTTAGTATAATTTTTCCGCTAACACCAGGCATTTTAAACCTGTAGGAACATATTATTTTGTTGCCCGTAAAAACTACCTGTGCTATACTTCCTAAGTATTTATCCGAAAAATAAAGGGGGTCGAGGTGTTTGGCGGTGCTTTGCGCCGCCACACACCCCACTCTCCCAAATTTTCGGATAGGTTCTAAGTAACAGCTTATCCGCGGGAGTGAGAATCACATGAACGAAGTAACCATCGTGGTCGTCGACGATCACCCGCTTTTTCGGCAAGGGGTTATCGATACCTTATCGCTGGAGCCGGATTTATCTATCATTGGTGAGGCAACCAGTGGAGAAGAAGCGCTGGAGTTGATCCGCCGCCTGCAACCGCATGTGGCGGTAGTTGATGTGAATCTACCAGGAATGAATGGACAGCAGGTTACGCAGGAGGTAATCAAAGAAAAGCTTTCCACCCGTGTAATTCTGTTAACTGCCTATGATGATGCCGAGCAGAAATTACATGCGATCCGTGTGGGTGCTGCTGCATATTGCGTAAAGGATGTAAAGCCTGAAACACTGGCGAAAATTGTTCGGGAGGTAGTCAGCGGTTACTTTGTGGTAGGCGAAGAGACAATGAGTCCTGAGGAACTTCAGCGTTGGCTGATTCCAGTAACCTCGGCTGATTGGCGGTCCAGCAGCGATCTGGGTGAACCATTTGAGCCGCTCTCCAGGCGGGAAATGGAAGTCTTAGGGTTAGTTACGCACGGATTGAGTAATAAAGAGATCGCCACAACATTGACAATCAGTCATCAGACAGTGAAGAATCACGTCACCTCGATCTTGAGAAAATTGGGGGTTGAAGATCGTACCCAAGCCGCGCTATATGCTCTGCGGAGAGGCTGGGTTCGCTTGCAGGATGAAAGTAAGCAAGGTGAGGAATGAGCCTCAAGGCTTCACGAGTCAACGGTTCACTTATGAACTCGGGTGAGACCGACTCCTGGCAGGACCTGCGCGCCGAGGTTGGCCAGCAACTGGAACAGACCCGCCAACAGCTCAAAGAGGTCAACCTCTTTTTAGAGCAAAGCCAAATCGAAGTCAATCGACTGACGCACCGCAACGCGACAGCAACTGGGAATCTACAGAAGATTCATGCTCATTTCGACAGCCTACCGAGGGAGGAGATTCGCGCGGCTTATGAAGCAACTCTGGACACTCAACAACGGTTATTCATCATGCGAGGCCAGTTGGAAAAGCTGCAAAGCGACCAGATACACCTGCAACGACAGTTGACATTGTTAGACCAGCTGTCTAAGTTGATGGAAAACGGCCAATCCCGCAATGCAATATCTACAAGCCGGATTGCCACTGTGGAATTCCTGGAAATGCTGATCCAGGCCCAGGAGGCTGAACGGCAGCGTCTCTCACGTCAGATGCACGATGGTCCAGCGCAAACCTTGTCGAACTTAATCTTAGAAACCGAGATCGCCATGCGCCTATTCGATGTGGATCAGGCCAAGGCTTATGAGGAATTGGTAAATTTAAAGAACTCAGCCACCGCGACTTTCCAACAAGTGCGCGATTATATCTTCGAACTGCGTCCGATGATGCTCGATGACCTAGGCTTGATCCCGACTATCAAGAAATACACCTCGGCGATCAAAGAACAATCTGGTATTGACATTCATCTGGCGATGACCGGTACAGAACGACGATTAGAGTCGTATCTTGAAGTGATGATATTCCGAGCGGTTCAAGAGCTACTTAGTAACGCTGTTGACCACAGCCAGGCCAGTCAGGTCAAGATCCAGGTCGATCTCATGGATACCGAGGTAAGAGTCGCTGTTGAAGATAATGGGCGCGGTTTTGACACCGGGGGTCTGGACCGAGAACAAGGGATGGGATTGAAAGTCATTCAGGAAAGGGTTGGAATGGTCGGTGGTACTTTCAAATTGGACAGCCAGGTTGGGGATGGTACACGCGTCCAGTTCGTGGTGGAAGCTGTAACCCCTGCACTCGATAATTAATTGTAAATATTCTTGCGTAAATGTAAGAATTAATTAATGACATTGCTATTGATTCTTACCTCCCTTTTCTCTATAATCTAGGCAACTTCGCAGGTAAGCAAGATAGATTATTATGAAAAGGAAGGAGGTGAAAAATCATGTTGTCTACACTGAAAGAAAGAGGTCAGGGCCTCGTGGAGTATGCATTGATCCTTGTCTTGGTTGCAGTAGTCGTAATCGTTGTTCTCGCCCTGCTCGGCCCAGCTGTTGGTAATATCTTCAGCAACATTATGAGCGCTATCTAACCTGACATACAGAGCGGTGAAATCAACGCATTGGACAGTGGGGCCCTGACACCAAACAGGGCCCTTACTGTTTCTGTTAGGCTTGCAAGCTTGATAGCTTTACCCCCCTTCTCGGCTTGACTTTTCCTCCATATATCGTATGATTGCGAAAAAGTATTTTTTTTCAAAAAGATTTGGAGGTTCCCATGCGTCGAGGGCGAATATTTTTTTACCTGGCGTTTATCTTAATCCTAGGATTGGGTGCATTGGCGGTGATCTGGTTTAAAGTCCTAAAGCCAGTCAACCTGCCTGTTGTGGAGGCGACGCCCATGCCGGTGGTCGAAATGGTCGAAGTCGTTGTAGTCACGCAGCGCGTCCCGCGCGGCAGCGTGCTAAACGAGACCGTCCTGGGAAAGATCGAAATCCCACGCGACCTGTTCATCGAGGGATATTTCTCCGATCTTGCACAGGTAATTGGCCGCCAAGCGAAAATAGACCTTGAGGCGAACATGCTGCTGACCACCAGTATGGTGGTGGATAACTCGAACCTACTCTCCGCAACTGGTTCACTGGCGGCCTTATCGATTCCGAGGGGTATGGTGGCGGTGTCTATCCCGATCAGCCGGTTATCCAGCGTTTCTTACGCGCCACAGCCGGGCGACCATGTCAATGTGATCGCTTCCCTGATGATCGTCGATCTGGATGTCGATTTCCAGTCCAGGCTACCTAACCAGGTGGCAATCATTATCGGGCCTGGACCGGTGAGCGAGAATGGTCCCATATCTCTGACAGCCAAAGTTGAGGGAGCCGCAGCTGGATCTTTTCTTGGGAAATCGGAAATCGACCCTCTCCTGCAGCAGACTTTATATATTGTGCCTTCGGAAGCTCAAAGGTCACGCCTGGTTAGCCAAGCCTTACTCCAGGACGTTGTAGTGTTGGGGTTGGGAGATTTTCCACGTGAGGATAAACTTCCAGAGCAGCCTACTCAGACGGGGGAACTCCCAATAACCGAAGAGCCGCCAGTGGAGCCTGCACCGGAAAAGACGCCTCAGGCGCCTGCGTCCCTGCCGGAATATATCACTCTGATCGTGACGCCGCAGGATGCAGTCACGCTCAATTACTTGATCTTCTCTGGCGCTCGACTGACCCTAGCGCTGCGTCCGGCTGGCGACGACACGCGTGTCCAGACAGAATCCGCAACCATGGATTTCCTATTAAAGCAATACAACATTCCGGTTCCTCTGAAGCTGCCTTATGGGTTGGAACCGCGGTGTGACGAGTTAGCTCAGCCTGGGCTGCCTTGTAAAGCCGAACCAACGCCAGAGCCATAAATATGCAAAGACTTCGGCAGTCGGATAAACTGAATTGGGTTCTCTAGACTTGTCGAGTCTGGCCTTCTTGGATAAAAGTAGAGAGCAGATAATATTGGAGTCATTTCATGGGTGAAGGTGAAAAGATCAAGGTATTGATCGTTGACGATATCGCTGAAACGCGCGAGAACATTCGTAAATTGTTGCAGTTTGAAAACGATATCGAGGTGGTTGGAGCAGCCCGCACCGGGAAAGAAGGGATCGAGCTGGCGAAGGAGATGCGGCCAGACGTCATCTTAATGGACATCAATATGCCAGATATGGATGGCATCACCGCGACTGAGACCATCCGGAGAGATATACCTTTCTCTCAGATCGTAATCCTGTCTGTACAGGGTGACCCAAACTATATGCGCCGGGCGATGTTGGCTGGAGCGCGCGATTTTCTGACTAAACCACCCTCAGTGGACGAGATGACGGCTGCTATTCGCAATGCAGGTAGCATAGCCCTCGACGAACGCGCCAACGCGCGCCCAGCCTTTTCCGGCCAATCGGGGGTTGGGTTGGTTGGCTCGATGGGCTTACCCATAATTCACAACGGAAAGATCATTGTGGTGTACAGCCCAAAGGGAGGCACGGGGTGCACAACGATCGCCACCAATCTGGCGCTCACCTTGCAGAAAGATGATACTCCGGTCGTATTGGTGGATGGCGATATGCAGTACGGCGATGTGGGCGTGTTTCTCAATCAGCAAGGAAAGAACAGTATCGCAGATCTGGCTCCTAGAGCAGATGAGCTCGACCCGGAGATCGTTGAGGAAGTGATCCTCAACCATCCCGACTCTGGAATCAAAATCCTAACCTCCCCTTCCCGACCTGAATACTCAGAAAGCGTAAGCGGAGCGCAATTTGGAAAGGTATTGGGATTTCTAAGCCACATGTTTACCTACGTAGTCATCGATGCTGCTTCATCGTTGACGGACGTCACCCTGGCGGGGATCGACGCTGCTGACGTGATCGTGTTAATAACCACCCAGGAGATCCCGGCGCTCAAGGATGCCCGCCTTTTCCTCGATTTGTTGACCCAGCTTAAGATAGATCGATCCCGTGTGGTTTTCGTGATGAATCGCTACGACAAGCGAATCGGGATCACTCCAGAAAAAATCGGTGAGAGCTTCAAGCAGGAAATCCTGGCTGTCTTGCCGGCCGAGGAACGGGTAGTTATGCCCTCGATCAACCGCGGAGTGCCTTATATGTTAGGAGATAAATCCCGTCCAATCGCCCGCAGTTTCCTTGCGCTGACTGAAGCGGTCCGGCAGCGCCTGGCGAGCTTTGAACCGGAAGGAGCCTTCGAAAGGGCTGGAGCTAAGCGAAACGGGAAAAAATGAGGGCCGGATTCTTGGAGACTTGACGTATGTCACTGCTAAAACGGATCGAACAAGGACAGGGAAATCCATTACAAACTGGGGAAGGGGATGGAAGTTCGCACCTGGTAAATCTGCAGACCCGGCGCGTACCCCCGCCTGGAATTAACGCGCAGCGAGACACCTATACGGACTTGAAAACTCGCGTCCAGAACCGGTTATTAGCTGAGCTCGACCCCACTATGGATGTCACCCGGGTTGGCGAGGTGCGTAACACGATCCAGGAGCTGTACGAACAGGTGCTGGCGGAAGAGAACATCATCCTGTCTCGGCCAGAGAAACACCGCCTCTTCGAACAGATCGCCGCTGAAATCCTGGGATTTGGCCCATTACAACCTCTATTGGAGGATGAAACCGTTACGGAAGTGATGGTCAACGGGGCGAAGAACATTTATGTCGAGCGAGAAGGGAGGCTCCACCGGGTTCCGATGTCATTTGAAAGCGACGATCATGTAATGCGGATTATCGATCGGATCGTTGCACCGCTTGGCCGGCGGATCGACGAATCCAGCCCCTACGTGGATGCACGCCTGCCGGATGGTTCGCGTGTCAACGCAATCATCCCGCCGATCTCACTGGTCGGACCGACTCTGACGATCCGAAAATTTGCCAAGAATCCAATCACTCTCGAGCAATTGGTCCAATTTGGGACGATTGCGCCAGAGACATTACAATTCCTGGAGGCCTGCGTCAAGGCACGTTTGAATATTGTCATCTCAGGGGGCACTGGTTCAGGGAAAACAACACTATTAAACATCCTTTCCCAATTTATCCCTGCCGATGAGCGCATTGTCACCATCGAAAATGCCGCCGAGTTACAACTCCGCCAGGAACATGTAGTGACATTGGAGTCACGCCCACCGAATATCGAGGGACGCGGGGAAGTAACCATCCGTCAGCTGGTGATCAATACCCTGCGTATGCGCCCTGACCGCATTATCGTCGGCGAAATTCGCGATGAGGCTGCCTTGGACATGTTGCAAGCGATGAACACCGGTCACGATGGCTCCATGACGACAGCCCACTCAAACAGCCCACGCGACTCCTTAACGCGTATTGAAACAATGGTGATGATGGCCGGGATGGAAATGCCCGTACGAGCTATTCGCGAGCAGATTTCCTCGGCAATAGACCTTGTGATCCATCAGGAACGATTGCGCGACGGCACGCGTAAAGTGATCCAGGTCACCGAGGTGTCCGGCATGGAAGGCGAGGTGATCACCATGACCGATTTGTTTATATTCGAGCAGTCCGGTTTTGAGAATGGAAAAGTGATTGGCCGTTTCCGTCCAACCGGCCTGAGACCAAAGTTTATGGAAAAGATCGAAGCTGCGGGAATCCACCTGCCGGCATCAGTCTTCGGCATTGGTGACCGGAAGCGTTATTAATGATCAGAGGGTAAGCGCGATGGAACTCATCTTGTTAGTTGGTGGTGGTTTGATCCTATTGTTGCTAGCGTTTGGGGTGATCATTACGGTTTCCAATGAGCGCTCTCTTGTCGAGGAGCGCCTTGGCCCTTATCTTAAGGAAGAGAAGATAAGAAAACCAGGGGAAAAGGCATCGCCGGTTGGCGAATGGCTGAACAAGCGCGTCGAACGTTCTTCCTGGGGGGGAGGGATTGCTCGAGAACTGGCACGCGCTGACCTGAAGCTCAAACCTGCCGAGTACATTGCCCTGATGGTGATCGTAGGGATCGGGGTTGGGGTAGTGGGCTGGTTCTTCGGTGGGCGTAGCATACTCTTCAGCCTGGTCGGCGTTTTGGTGGGTATATCACTGCCGCGCATCTATGTCCGCCGCCAGCAAGGACGGCGCTTAATCCATTTCAGCGAGCAGCTGCCCGATATGCTGAACCTGGTGGTGAATGGATTACGCGCTGGTTATTCTATAATGCAAGCTATGGAAGCCGTGAGTAAGGAACTTCCTCCCCCCATCAGCGACGAATTTCGACGCGTTGTTCAAGAGATGCAGTTGGGCCTGCCGATGGAGCGCACCCTGGATAACTTATTACGCCGCATCCCAAGCGATGACCTTGACCTGACGGTCGCGGCGATGAATGTTCAGCGCGAAGTCGGTGGTAACCTGGCTGAAATTCTAGATACTATCTCGTATACAATTCGTGAACGCGTGCGGATTAAAGGCGAAGTGCGTGTTTTGACCTCCCAGGTGGTCTATTCAAGCCGGTTCTTGTCTGCCATGCCAGTGCTCATCACTCTCATCTTATATTGGTTGAACCGGTCTTATATGATGATGTTTTTCGATCCGGAAACCAGGATGGTCGGTATCCCCATGTTGGTCTTTGGCGGCATGATGATCGTGGCTGGTTATTTTGTAATGAATAAAATTTCCGCCATTGAAGTATAGGTGAACAAAGGCTGGAGGTGGCGTCATGTTATGGTTGGCGATAGTAGGAGGTGTAATTGTCCTGGGGGCAGTCATTTTGGTGATCATTGGCCTCAAGGATTCCAGGGGCGAAGATCCGTTACAATCGCGCCTGGTGAAATTTGCTGAACGAGGTGAAATCACTGATTTAGAGGTGATAGAACTCTCGCAACCTTTGACGGATAGAGTAATTTACCCGATTGCGCGGCGGTTAGGCGAATTGGCTATGCGTGTTACGCCGCAGAACGCCATCCAGCAAACCGCTCAAAAACTGGAATTGGCGGGAAATCCGAAAAGATTGGATCCTACCTTATTCTGGGCGTTACGCATCGCCGGTATCTCTCTGGGAGTACTCTTATTCTTCGTGGCGACGGTTGCTCCGCAAGGCAGCTTCTTGAAGGGACGCGGTTTATTGATCTCCATCCCGGCTGGCGCCTTAGGATTCTTCTTGCCGGAGCTGTGGCTGCGCGGCAAGATCAATCGCCGCCAGTCCGAGATCCGCAAGGCAATGCCGGATTCCCTCGATTTATTGACGGTTTGCGTCGAGGCTGGCTTAGGGTTTGACGCAGCCATGGCTAAGGTCTATGAGAAGTGGAACAATGAGCTTTCAATTGGTTTTGGAAGGGTGATCCGGGAAATCCAATTGGGGAAATTACGGAAAGATGCGCTGCGAGACATGGCTGAACGAATGGGCGTTTCGGAAATGACCAGTTTCGTGGCGGCTGTGATCCAAAGCGAACAGCTGGGGGTGAGCATGGCCAAGGTTCTGCACATCCAGGCTGATCAGATGCGGGTCAAGCGGCGTCAACGCGCTGAAGAGGCGGCACATAAAGCGCCGATCAAGATGCTGATCCCGATGGCGATCTTGATTTTCCCCTCGATTTGCATTGTTTTGTTGACACCGGCCTTTTTGATGCTGTTGAGATCAAGCCTGGGAGGGGTGCTGGGTTTCTGATGGATTTATACTATAATGATGAATATGGCTCAATCGTCCACCCTGGCTTTCCGGATATACCAGAACTTATGGGCCAGTCTGGATTTAGAACCTATCCGAAAATTGCCATGT
>Ga0209324_10001284_pt1 | contig 17153 bp, 15 predicted proteins | sample Rifsed19ft3_FD_184015 | JGI IMG/M metagenome (GOLD analysis project Ga0209324, IMG submission 184015) | Soil microbial communities from Rifle, Colorado, USA - sediment 19ft 3 (version 2) | ecosystem: Environmental > Terrestrial > Deep subsurface > Rock core/Sediment | place: Rifle, Colorado...
CCTACTCTTGATCGAATATCCTTCTATCAAGAGTAGGCGCGTTTTTTTCATAAACTGATGCCGGGCCGCCGGAGAGAATAATACCTCTTACTTTTTGTTTTTTAATTTCTGAAAGTACGTTTTCAGGGTGAATAAGCTCGGCAGGAGCACCAAGCTCTCTTATTCTCCTTGCAATTAGATGAGCAGTCTGAGATCCAAAATCAACAACAACAATCATACTAATGTAATGCGAATCTAAATATTGCTAATCTATGCGAATAATTATTAGCATAAATTCGCACTAATTAAATTCGTATACCATTCGTATTAAAGGTAGCTTTTTCCGGGATTTGTTACCAAAATATCGTGGGGGTGGCTTTCCTGAAGAGATGCCTGGGTTAGTCGAATGAATCTTGCCTTCTTGTGCATTTCTGAAATACTACGAGTTCCGCAGTAGTAAAAGCCTGATTTTATCCCGCCCAGCGCTATCTCAACTACTTCGCGAACCGTTCCTCTTATGGGCACAAGTCCCTCAACGCCTTCGGCAATTAATGTCCGATCAGTATAATTCTTGCCATGGAATTCATCTTCCGACTTTACTTTTGCGCCTTTCTTCATCGCGCTTTCAGATCCCATTCCTCGGTATTCCTTAAAAAGATATTTTCTTCCTCGGTTAAATATACTCTTAAACCTATGGGGAACCTCCTCAGTTTTAAGTCTTACTTTTTTCCCGGGAGATTCGCGAGTGGAAGCAAAAAAACTTCCCATCATAATACTACTCGCGCCGGATGCAAGCGCTTTAACCATGTCTCCCGAATGATTTATCCCGCCATCTGCGATAATTGGGATATTTGCTCTTTTTGCGGCACGGACAGTTTCTCTGATTGCCGTTATTTGCGGGACTCCCATACCGGAGATTATTCGAGTTGTGCATATTGCACCCGGACCCATACCTACCCTGAGTCCGTCTGCACCTTTGGCAATTAATACTCTCGCCGCTTCATACGTTGCGATATTTCCGGCTATAACTTGGCTACTAGAATAGGTTCTTTTAATGTATGCAAGCGCCTCGATTAGAAATTTCGTATGTCCGTGCGCTGAGTCTAAAACAATTACATCGGTTCCCGCCTCAACCAGTGATTTTACTCTTTCGCGAAAACCGGAAGATACTCCAATCCCGGCGCCAACCAGATGTTTTCTTCTTTTTACTTTTTTAATTTCTAGAACTTGCCTTTCAATGGTAAGATTCCTATGAATTATTCCAATTCCGCCCATCTTGGCAAGAGCTATTGCCAGAGACGATTCCGTAACGGTATCCATGGGTGCGGAAACCAACGGAATTTTAAGTTTTATGTTCCGGGTTAATTTGGTTGATAAATCAATTTCAGAACGATTAAAGTCTGAATATCCCGGAAGAAGTAAGACATCGCTGAAAGTAAGTCCAAGGGGAAAATTGGGTGGAAACTTTTGGGGCTCCATGATTTAATGTAGCAAAAGGGGTGAGTATTGTCAACCCCAGTGGATAGCTCCGCATTCAACCTGCCTAGGACACAAAGTACCCCTTCAGAAAGTAGATGAATAAAATAATATGAAACGTGGAGAAAATAATGACTATAGAAAGCTTAATCCATAAATTTTTAATTTTTGAGAGCGCAAAGAAAAATCCGTATGAAACGAGTGCGTATCTTGGAATAGAGCTCAAAGTTCCGGTTAAAGTAGGCAGAATTAAAACCGCAATTGAATATAGATTTAATGATAAATAATTAAAGTTTTCCGTTCGATTTTTTGTAATTTTATAAAGATCAAAGACAAGCACTCCAAAGACAACTAAAAATATTAATAACTCAAAAGAAGCAATGAAGTATTGGAAATTAACCTGTGCAGTTGTCAAAATCTTGAGATAACGAAAAATGACCTGCGGCAATAAAATCACTCCCTGACTTGTACGTTCGGCTCCAAACTTCTCCTGTACATGATAGAAGGCAAGGGGATCACCAAAGTTTCTCGCAAGATAGAAAGAGTAAATCAAGAGTCCATAAATTGGAGAGAGCGCAAAAAATAAATTTTTATAATTTTTTTTAATTTGCGATAAGACACTTTCAATCGAAAACGTGTTTAATTCGAGCGAGGACAAAATGAATGGAATAATCAAAAATACGCCCTGAATTTTTGTTAGAGAGGAGAGTATGGCAAAAATTGCCGCCGCAAGATATTTTTTCTTGAATATAAAGTATAAACAGGCGCAAGACAAGAATAAGAATAGGCTTTCAGGATAAACCGCCACATAAAAAAACGAGGAAGGAAAAGAAAGCAAAAATATAATGGGCCAGGCAGATTTCAAAATCTTTTTAAAGAAAATGATTCCCAATAGCAAGCCAGTCCATGAAATTGTGAGCCCTGATAAAAGAACGCTCGCGCTCGTTAATTTCGACAATATATTAATTAGTAATGGGTAAAATGGGAAGAATGCTTGTTGGAATTGTCCGTATCCGGACTTTGAAATCAAAATATAATGAGCGCCGTCAAACCCTGCAAGCGGGTAGAAAATAAAAGGGTAATAATCTTTGGGGTTTTCTTTTAGAGGGAAATTTAGTTGTTCAATCGGTATATTGTTAATATTTAGAACTACGAGTAAATGAAGGATAATAAAAATAACAACATAAAATAATATCTTTCTCACGCCAGGTTCAGTATATCAAATTTTTTTTATGATCCTTTTCACATCCTCCTTCTTTTCTTCTGTTACCTCAACCACTATTCCCCCAATGCCGCGGATTCCATATAAAACAATTGATCCGAGTGGCGCAAGTAATATTGCAGGAATCGCCAAAAGATCCTCCTCTCCCTCTATTTCGATGGTATAGTTCTTATTAGAAGTTGTGCTTTTTCGTAAAATCGAATTTAGTACCCTGACCGCACCTCTTTCTATTGTTGAAGGCTCGTTTTCGGTCTTTATGTCTGTCATTGGTAGTGATTCCAGAATAGTCCGATCCATAATTGGTTGTCTATTTGTTTTTAGATCTATGATCGAAATATTCGCCTGAAATCCTACCTTAATAAAATTTGAAACTACAATATCGCCTACAGCTATGACCATTCGATCGGCGGCTCGAATTTTCTTATAATCGGTGAGGCTTATTATAACTTTGCCAAAGGGCTTTCTTAGTTCAGGTTTTAGATTTTCTGGGACGTGAAGGGTGTTTGTAAAAAGTTTTAAATAAGCTTTCCCATTCCTGTCTATTTCCCCGTTTCTTATCCGTTTCGAAGAAATAAATCCGCCGTCATCAGCTTTTATCATCGGGACAACTACAATTTCGAGTTCAGCAAGTCCTCTTTTTTCCCGTCCTCGGTTTATTAATTTTGCATTTGCAACGCTTTCATCAATTGCCAAAACCATATTGATATTTGGATCTTTTAATGCGGGTCCGAATATATCATTCAAAGGATGAATTTCTGTTTTAGCGTCGTATTTTTTCGATATTAAATATTGTTTTAATTCTTGTACTCGGACTCCGTATGGTTCGATGATGTCTTTATGAAGACGATCTCCTAAAAATTTATCTGTGACAAGACCAATAGTAACGTGCTCGGAAACTTTTTCGGCAGCCTCTATAAAATGCTTGTGGCCTACATGTAATCTATCGAAGGTCCCGCCTAGGATTGCGTGTTTATATTTGAAGTTCATGGAGAGAGTATATCAAATCACCCCGTTAGATAAGAAGTTATCTAATGGGGTCGATGCTTAAAAAATTCAACTTGACGGAGTCTTTTTACAGCCTCATCACGGGTTTTATACGGCCCACCAAGGTTTCTTCTGGTCTTCTCCGATAAAATATAATATCCGTCCCTCTTCTTAACTATCACCGTGCCTGAATTATATCACAGCAAAGCTGCAAGGTACACCAATTAGATATAAAATTGATATGATTTGTTATCTTGCAAATCGTTAGTTATTGATAGTATATTAAGATTTCAATGTTGACAAAAAAAGATTTAAAAGAAGCCATAAGACCATTAGAAAAGAAAATCGACACTTTGACTGAGAAAGTAGACGATCTAGCACTTGAAACAAAAGCTATTCATGAAATTATAGAGACTCAGGGAGCGGAACTTGAGAAGAGAATCGAAAACCTCGAAGACCAAGTAGGAATCAATTAAACCCCCACAACAGACATCTTGCCTTTATCTCAACATTGTGAAGTTTCATTTGTGGCTGATTCTTACTTTTTCAGTTGGCCGTCCGCCACTTCTTCTTATAAATAAAACATGCGATTCTCTTCTGATAGGACTTTTTTAACTTCGAAGTTTCCTTTGTCAAGAACATGTGCATTTCTGTTCTGTCCTCGAAGTAATGAATATCTTTGAGGGGATCTGTAGATTACAGAAGTACGACCGGCGCATTCAATTCGATAAATTCTCTTAGTCCCATCGGGGTAGACATCAGTTAAGTAATAATCTGCCCCCCGGGAGGATAAAAGTTTCAAGCTCAAACCATTTCCTGCCCGGCTGAAAGTTTTTTCAATATTTGTCGGCATAGACTTGGCTGAGAGTCTCGGTCTAGAACCTTTCAGTCCTTATAGCACTGTCTCACGCTTCAGGCTAAATCCTCCTTCGTTAAAACTACGGCGGGACAGGTGAGACAAATGAGACAGTAAAAAAGAGTATTTGCATTTTGACTTAGTTGGTTTGGTTGCTTCTTTTTATTGTCTGGGATAATATTTATCTATGTCTGAAGAGTCATTATCTTTTGAATTTAGTTTAAATTCATTAATTCAAAAAATAAAAAAATATAAATACTTAGTTTTTGTACTGTTAATTTATTTCACATTGTATGTGACTAATCTTACAAAATTACCAATCTTTAATGATGAAGCTATTTATTTAGATTGGGGTTGGACGGCTGCTCATTGGCCTGGATATCTTTATCAATCGATGACGGATGGAAAACAACCTCTAATGATGTGGTTATTTGGAATTGCATCAAATTTTGCAAATGACCCATTACTCACTGGAAGGTTTGTTTCTGTACTGCTTGGGGGTTTTAGTTTAATTGGTTTGTATTTAACAGCAAAAGCTTTATTTAATGAAAGGGTTGCAATATTTAGTTCATTGCTTTTTTCTACTATTCCAATTTTTGTATTCTACAATAGGCAAGCACTGCTTGAAGCAGGATTAATATTTTCGATAATCTGGAGTTTTTATTATTTCTTAAAATTCATACAAAAGCCAGATTATAAAAACGCTTCCCTGCTAGGAATATTTTTTGGAGTAGGACTTTTTATAAAAACTACCATTTTAATTTTTGCTTTTCCAATGACTTTAATATTGCTGTGGCAAATAGTTATAAAGAAAAGATCAGAATTAACTACTCCAGCGATTATTTCTATTGGAGCATTTCTTGCAGTAGACACATTAATATTAATTAATCCTGTCTTCTGGGAGGCACTTTCATCAAATAGTAGATATTCATATACGTTTGGTGAAATATTACATTTTCCTATCAACTCCTGGGTTAATAATTCAATTGGATTTTTTGAAATAGGATTATTTTTTATTACTCCATTAGTTTTTATAATTTCTCTAACAGGGATTTTTCTTATTGCAAAATTAAAAGAGCGTGATAAAGCAATATTTATTTTTGTATTTTGTATAAGTTTATTAATGGAAATTATTTTAACTAGAAGTCAGTCTCAAAGATATCTTGTGCCATTTCTTCCGTTTCTTACTATATGCTCAGCTTATGTTCTGGATAAGTTTTGGAATATAAAAAAGTATGATCTAGCTTCAAAGATAATAGTAGTTTTTATCGTTTTAACTCCATTGATTTCTTCTCTGTATCTTATTGTTAATCCTTATCAATATATTAAAAAAATATCAGATTATACTAGTTATTCTGAAACTGGATATATTTATGGTCAAACATCAGGTTATGGAATAAATGAATTAGTCTCATATATTACAGAAGAAGCAGGTGAAGATTATGGATATGTATTTTTTGCTCTCACTGCTGGTAATCCAGAAAACGCAATAGATGTTTATTCCCAAATGACCAATAATCTTCTTACATTTAGAATGGATTCTGCATTGTTTCCTGGAATTGAACAATATAGCTGTATAACATCAAGCAAACCCGTATTTTATGTTGCCAGAAACAATCATAGATCTGGCATGCATCAATTTTTAGAACTTAAAAAGTCAATAAAGACAAAATCTGATAATTACAGTATTAATGTATATGGACTTAAAAAGTGTGAAGATAAAGGAATCGCAATTGAAAGTTTATACGGGCCTAGTATAAATGAATTAATAAGAAGAAAGAATTTGTAATAAAATTTATATTTATTTAAGTATAAATTTGACAAAATATTTAATAAGTAGTAAAGTCCTAGAAATGCTAGCTTACATAAAAAGAATAATCACATTTTCATTAATAGCTAGCTTCCTGTTGCTTACTGTAGGTTTATTAAAAACAGCTGAAGCACAAGTCCACAATAGACCATCTAGTAATATAGATTTAGCTCCAGCTCCAACATCACCTGGTGATAACTTTGAGTATTACTCTGATCCTACAACTATAACAATTTCAGCAACTGCAGATACAGGTTATACAGTAGATGCTATTTATTATAAATTAGATGGCGGCCCTCAACAAGAATATACTGCTCCAATTTCCGTAACAGGGACAGGAAATCATGGAATTGAGTATTGGGCTGTAGATAATTCGGGAATAGAAGAATATCCTCATAAATCAAAATCATTCATAATTAATGTTCAACCAGGAACAATAAATTATATTGAGCAGAATACTCAAACAGGCAATACGTTAAATGTTTCAGTTAATTTTGAGAATTTTGATGAGTATGAATCTCATTTTTATAGCAGCGATTGTTATAACGACAATGGTGTAGATTTTAGATTATATAATGCAGATACAGGTCAGATTGTAGTCTCCAGAACAGGGTATTCTCACTGTGGTAATTTAGGAGACGGTAATAATTGGTTAGATTTTCCACCAGTAGTATTACCAACTGGAAATTATTTTATTTATTATCATGGTAGCACAGGACAAAATTGGATAACAAATACTTATTCATATACCGCTTCAGTTCCTCATGATCAGCCTACGACAACTTCAAGCTTGTCTCCATCACCATCTTCTCCAGGAAATGGACTTAGTATCTATACAGACCCAGTAACAGTAACGTTAAATGCAACTGCGGATTCAGGTTATTCAATTGATACCACTTACTACACAGTTGATGGTGGGGCAACTCAAACATATTCTGGCCCATTTGATGTTACTGGATCAAAGTCGCATAGCATAGAATATTGGTCTGTAGATAATACAGGGCTTGCGGAAACTACGCATAAATTTAACTCTTTTATGATTGAGCCATATTCAGCAGAAATTTCTTCAATTACGCAAAATAGCACAACTATAGATTTAAGTTTAACTTTTACTAATTTTAGTAACTATACTGCACCTTTGTATAGTCAGGATTGTTATAACGATAATGGTGCTTCATTTAAACTGTATAACGCAGATACTGGAGCTGTAGTTTCATCTCAAAGTGGTTACTCTCATTGTGGAGGAGCTAGTGATGGAAGCAATAATTGGCTCGGATTTCCTCCATTGCAATTATCGACAGGTAATTATTTTGTATATTATCACGGAGGAAATGGTGATAACTGGATAACTAATAATTTCTCATATACTGAACCTGTTCCTGTTCATGAAGAGCCTGTATCGTCAGTAAATTTAAGTCCAAGCCCCGCTACACCAGGAGATGGACTAAGTATTTATTCAGACCCAGTAACCTTAACGATTAGCAGCATTGCTGATACAGGATATACAATTGATACGATTTATTACAAATTGGATGGAGGAGCACAGCAAGTTTATACATCACCTATAACTGTTATAGGAACAGGCTCACATGGAATAGAGTATTGGGCGGTTGATAATACAGGTCTCGAAGAATCCCCGCACAAATTTAAATCAATGATTGTTGATCCTAAAAATGCTGTTATAAATGATATTGTACAAGGAGGTGTTACAGTAACCGCTAATATAACATTTGATGACTTTGCTGAATATCAATATCCCTTTTACAGTCATGATTGTTACAATGATAATAATGCAGCATTTGAAATTTATAATGCTTTAACAGGCGAAAAGGTTTCTTATCAAACTGGATATAGTCATTGTCTAGGGTTAGTAGACCCATCATATGCAATCTTAATTTTTCCTCCTCTTCAGCTTCCCCACGGAACCTACTTCGTTCATTATCATGGAGGAGATGGAACTGAATGGGTATCTGATAATTTCGAATATATTCCTAATGAGTCACCTACAGCAAATGCAGGTTCTGATCAGACAGTTACAGAAGGAGATACAGTTCAGTTTGATGGTTCGGGGAGTACAGATCCCGATGGTGTAGTAGATATAGTAAGTTATGACTGGACATTTGGAGATGGGGAAACAGGAACAGGAATAAGTCCTACACATGTTTATGATGATGCTGGAGTTTATACTGCAACCCTTACAGTAGAAGATAGTCAGGGTGAAACTGATAGTGATACAGTAACAATAACAGTAAATGAAGCACAACCAATAGAAATTACATTAACCCCTACTGATGATACCTACATAAAGAATGGCCAAGATAATCGAAATGAAGGAGGAGATGTGTTCATGAGAGTTAGATCCAGTGGGAATAACAGAGCTCTGGTAAGTTTTGAGCAGACAGAAATTGAAAATGCTGTAGGCAGCGGGACTATTCTAGAAGCAAAAGTAGTACTTACAATTACTGATAATGGTAACAATTGGGGAACAGGCAGAACAGTAGATATTCATAGACTTACTTCAGGCTGGACTGAAGGAAACGGAACAGAAAATGATAGGGGCACAGGATCAGGAACTACTTGGAATTGTGCCACGGATAGTGATATAAGTAATCAGGGTAAAGATTGTTCTGGTGCTTCCGAGTGGGAAATGGGTAAACCAAACCAGCCCGAACTTCATCCATGGATAGAAACCCCAACAGATACAATAACAATTACAAGCGGTTTAACGGGAGAAATAGAATATGATGTTACGTCTGATGTTCAAGCATTTCTAAGTGGTAGCGAGAGCAATTTTGGATGGCTTATCAGAAAAACAGAAGAAGAACAAAACGGTAGAGTAGAATTCGGTACAAAAGAAAGCTCTTATACGCCTCAACTAGTTATCACCTATCAGCCGTAGATCTTGAGTTCTGCGACTTATTCCTGAATCCAGAGGGTAAGGTGAGATTTCTACACAATCGTGCTGTGCGTACCGGTTTCGAACCTTTCTATCATTATAACTGATTTTTCGCGCCTCGGCTGTCTGGCACGAAAGCCATTCGTATGAGCACGAAAACTACTGCCATGACTCTTATGGTTGTGACTTCTACCTCGAGGTTTAAACATATTTTATCTTTCCGGTCTCGGTGTTGCTTCTTTTACAGCGATTGAACGTCCATTAAGATCCGAACCGTTAAGTTTATCCATTGCTGCTTTTGCTTCTTCAGGTGTTGACATTTCAACAAACCCGAAACCTTTACCTACGCCTGTATTTCTATCCACTATTACCTTTGCTGAAAGCACTGTTCCAGCTTGTGCAAAATGGTCTTGAAGTTGTGCGTCTGTAGTTGCGTAATCAAGACTACCTATAAATAATTTATTTGTCATTGTTTGATCCTCCTTTCCTTTTAATTTAAATACTATACGAGTGCCTCTGCTTAAAATGAAGTTGTTTTATGTTGGGAAGAAGATACGAAGTGTAAACAATGAGTATCTTTTATCTTTTAAAAACCTAAATCAAAATGTAAGCCGATATACTCGCGTACAATCTGCGATTAAATACATTATAACACAAAACGACTCAATCAGCACTATTATGGGCTATTGTATGAGACTTCCGTGTTTATATATAAATTCCTGTACCGGCTCAGACAGAAAAAGATTGTTCAATTCCTTTGGTGAAAAAAAATCGAGAAGCTGGTTTTCTTTCCTTTCTATTTTATTCACGTTATCGTCTGTTAATCTTGCGTGATAACAAGATTTCGATACAAACTCAACGTTTTCAATTTTTATACCTATTTCCCTTTCTACTTTTCTTATCAGAGCGTGTTCATAAGACTCTCTTTCTTCTTTTACTCCTTCAATAAAACACCATGGGTAATCTTCTTTATCTGTATAGCCGTTATTTTTGCGCATTAGAAGTACTTTTCCTTTATATGTTAAAAGGATTGAGCTTCTCGGGTTTTTATTATCCATAACACATTATAGTCCTATTAAAGACCAAAAAGGTGAGAAGAATAGAGCGTTTTGGCTATTTTTATGGCTGCCGAGCAGGGTATACTTCGGCAGTGCTTCGTATTACCTTTTCCTACTCGTCGCTTTTTTTAGCTCCTCGCTCAGGAAGTTCGACTCTTGGCTACAGCAGTGAGCGAGCGGAGCGAGTCGAACTGCTGCCGCTTTACCGAAAACTTCGAACCTCATTGTAATTGCCCCTCGCTTCGCTCGGGGCTTTGCGCTCGGCCTTCGGCCTCGCTCTGTTTGTATTTTTTGTGCGCGCGTTAGGTCTCGGACTTTGTCCTCCAAAGGATGTTATTTTATTGTCCTTGTCCCAACCCTTCCCATACGCGGACAATATATCTTACTCTCTTTAAAAGGCATACGAAAGTCCCACCCTACCCAAAACATAAAGGGAAGCGGCGACCCCTTCCTTTGGGCGCAAGACCCGCCTTGGGGCGGGTTTGCCATTGTTTTGTCTTTGTCTAATATCGCTTTACAGTATCTTTCCTCGCTCGCTTCGCTCGTCTCAACTCTTAGTTGATTTAAAACGGTAGCGCCGTCGGAGGGGTGTCCGCTTTTTCGCCCCCGCCTTCTCTTATTTTATCCCTCTTGTTCCTGTTACTGGTTGCGATCCTATGGATTCGCCCCGCGTTTTCTTTTAAAACAAAGTAATTCTCGCGGGGCTCGTTTGGGAGAAAAATACTTTGTAAAGAAATAAGAATATCAAACCTTTAAACAGAAAGTATTTTTCTCCTTTTCAGGGCGTAATCCCGGAGCAAGCGGGGGCGGCGGACGCCGCCCAGGAAAGAACAAGAAGACCTAGATTCGGTTGTGGACCACAACCGTTTTGTGGTACTAATTTTGCCATCCACAACTTGTGGACTCCACAAAGTTGTGGGATTAAGACACCCACAAACAGACTTTTGTTGAAAGAGTGTTTTCCAAATGCTAACATTAATTCATGTTTGACAAAGATTCAGGCACTTCCCTTAAAGAGCTCTTTTTCCCTTTAACAAACAAGAAAGCAATTTGGATCATAATTATCATAGGTGCTTTTGTGTATTTTACGAGTCTTTTTAACGGTTTTGTTGGTGATGATGCATCACAGATTGTTAATAACCCTCTGGTTCACTCATATAAGAATATCCCAAATTTCTTTTCAGGAAGTACTTTTTATCTTGGAACTTCTGAACAATTATACGGACATTATTATAAACCTATACTGAGTTTGTATTATTCACTTGTGTATTCTATTTTTGGACCTAATTTTTCCGCATTTCATTTTTTCCAAATTATTTTTCATATTGTTAATGCTTCTTTATTATTTCTACTTTTCACTCGTTTTTTTGACAAATCAAAAGCTTTTTTTTTATCTATTGTTTTTTTGGTTCATCCGATTAATAGCGAGGCGGTCTTTTATATTTCTGCTGCGCAAGATACATTATTTTTTCTATTTGGAATAGTAGCATTATTATTAGCTACTAAAAAAATAATAAATACTCAAATATTGGTCCTAGTGACATTCTTTCTTCTTTTCTCGCTTCTTTCAAAAGAAACCGGATTTCTTTTTGTGGCAACTATAATTATATATCCCCTTATATTTAAACGTCATTATTTTTATCATTTGCTAACTGCTTCACTTATAGCATCCGCGATATACTTCTTTTTGCGGATAAATGCTATCAAATTTCTATCTATACCGGGAAATTCCCCAATAGCAAAGCTAGATTTATGGGAGCGCCTTATTAATGTGCCTGAAATTATCTTTTTCTACGTAAAGACTTTTTTCTTTCCTGTTAACCTTGCAATATCTTATAATTGGGTTCATAGGGAAATAAGTTTTAGTCACTTTTTCTTTCCACTATTAGTTGTCCTCCTTTTTATAAGCACGATAATATTTTTTGCATTTCTACTCTATAAACAACCCACTCGTAAATATTTCAAGGAATCTATATTTTTCTTAGTATGGTTTATTATTGGAATCTTATTACATATTCAATTTTTTCCTTTAGATGCAACAGTTGCAGATAGGTGGTTTTACTTTCCAATCGTCGGATTATTGGGAATGATAGGTCTTGTTTTAAGTGCATTCAAACTAAAACTTTCTAAAACCTGGATCATAATTGTTGTTGTCATAATTCTATTAATTTTATCTGTACGAACAATAGTAAGAAGCTATGATTGGAGAGATGTATGGACTTTATATAGTCGTGATATTACAGTATCAAAAGATAATTATGTTTTGGAAAGCGGAATTGCAGATTATCTTCTGAATCAGGGGAAATACAATGAAGCAAAAGTCCATGCAGAAAATTCAGTGAACATTTATCCTTTCTTTAATAACTATACTACTTTAGGCACCATTTACCACAGGTTAGGAGATTATAAAAAATCAAAGGAGGCTTATCTTAATGCCCTGAAGTATGGAGATTTTTATATAACTTACGAAAATCTTGCAGTGCTGGCTCTGGCTTATGGAGATCCAGAAGAAAACATAATTTTTGTTAAAGATGCACTTAGAAAATATCCTCAAAATGCAAAATTGTGGCTTTCCCTAGCTATTCTTGAGTATAAAAATAATCAAATTGAAGACGCTAAGACTACTATTTCTACGCTTTATAGATTTAACAAGAGTGCAATTGTAATCCATTACTACGATATAATCATTAATGGAGAGCCTCTAAACGAAGAGTTTAAGTAAGACCCGGAAAGATATAGTTGACAAAAATGTTTTTTATTTAGTAAAGTCAACATAAATGAATTGCTTAGTCAAAAAGCTAAGTCTGCTACTTGCAACTTTTACTGTTCTTCTTTTTGGATTTTTTATTACCGCTCATGCAAATCAAGCATTTGCACACACACTCTCGGGGAATGTTTCAGATTCTTCTGGTACAGATATAGTTGGGGCTGTTGTTGACGTAATTGATACAACTACAAACAATAATGTAGGAAACGATACTACAGATGGTTTCGGAAATTACAGTATAGAAGTAAGTAGTGGAACATATGATATAGAAGTTACGCCACCGGGAGGAAGTGGATTTGACTCCGCAATTGCCCCGAGCAGAACTATTTCGGGTGATACTGTCGTAAATTTTATTTTTGCTCCAGCTGGATCAGTTGCCTTATCTGGCCATATATATGATCCACTTGGTAATCCGCTTCAAGATGTAGAAGTGGAGCTACAGGGGACAAATGGTAATGTTGCAAATACCGATTCTTCAGGAGCTTACTCGGTTACTGTTGCATCTGGGACATATACCATTAAAATTAGTTCTCCTACCTATGATACTTTATCTAATGCTCCGTTGAATTACAGATTTACTGCCAACAATTATTCACTTACAGAAAATACGGCATTAGACATCACTCTTCCTGCTAAGAAGGTTACCGTACATGTACAAGACACTAATACTAATCCAATTGAGCAGGTGCGTGTAGAAACTAGCCAATTCGAGCAACAGACCTACACCTTTGGTGGTATTAATTTTACAGGTTTCAGTCATTACAATAGTGGTCCTACCCCTTTCACAAATTACTTCCGGTTCTACCTATTCCGGTGGAGACAAGGACTGTGGAGATTTCGCGACTCATGCAGAGGCGCAAGCCTTCTTTATTTCTCAGGGCGGTCCGGCAAACGACCCCCACAGACTTGACGCAGACCATGATGGAATCGCCTGCGAAACACTACCCTAAAAATGAAAATATAGGGTGAATTTTGCAGCTTGTGGCTTCATTTTGGAAAGAGTATAAGCAAATTATGGATTTCGAGTCTTACGATGAGGGTTATAGAAAAAATCTCGACACACTTTATGGAATGCTAGGATTTTGCAATATTGTGTTATTTGATTCTGTTGCTAAATTCATCCCCCAAAGTTTAGGCCTCATTGAACCGCCTGATTCACAGGAACATCAGCGCAATTGTCATAGTTATACTTTTGGGAAAAATACTTGGTTTGAAGTTAAAAATGTTCACGATGCTATAAAGACAGGAAAACTTATAGAGACAGAAAGCCCGGAGAAGGAAAATGTAATTCTCTATTACAAACGTGCATCTGCGAACCCAATAATTAAACACAGCGGAATTTATTTAGGGAAAGGAAAGGTCAGGTCAAAGTGGGCAAATGGGCCGGTTTTTATTCACGATGTTTTCAATGTTCCATATTCTTATGGAAACATAGTAATTTTTTTTGTGAGAACAGGTGAAGAAATCTAAAATTATTTATAATCTTTCAGTGTCATAAAGTAGCAAATGCGGTTCTGAAAAATACTAACTTTTGGGCGGGAGCGTGAATAATTCTAATCCTTAATGGCGATAAAATGTATTAAAGACTTTATCTTATTTTCTAAATTGTTCAAACTTTTCCCAATAAAAGAAAAAAATAGTAGAAGACATTGCGGCAAGATTAACCAAGGAAGCCTTATCCTTACTCTCCCAGGATTTCTTTAGGTCAGGAAGCTGGGAAAGCCTATCAGGTGCCCATTTTGTAGCGATAGTTAGTCCGGTATATGTTGTGTGTCCACCTTCAGCAATTTGTTCGTCATATAATTCTCTCATCATTGAACCCTTTTGCTTTAAATGTTTTTCAAAATCTTTATCTACCGCGTCCATCATGGTATATATGTTTGGAAGTTTATAATCTTCGGTATTTTGACCTTTATTCCTGATCATTTCTTCCGTTGGGAATCCTCGACCACCCAAACCCATTTTAGCCGCTAACAAAAAGGCCTCCTCTTCTTGACCAGCATTCAATAAAGCTGAAATTCTTAAATAGTAATATCCAAAAGCGGCAACATGCTCCCAATAAGATTTTATAATAGCATAGAACGTATACTCATTCTTTTCTTCCAAACTTGCAATCAGACCCTGAAAGAGAAATTTTCCCCGGATAAACATCAAGTACCCTGTGTGTAAAATAGGTTGCATTCTGTTTTCGTAAGGCCTGGGCATAGCAGAAAATCGTTTTTGTCTTTTGAATCTTTTTTGGTATGTCTTAATTTGCCCCCAGTTTTGTTTATTGGTTATTCTACTTTTCACAGGCCTAAATTATACCAGTTCTAATTCCTAATGGTGGTTAGGGAGTAGATTTGATCTAAGCTCAGGCCGTAGAAATTGTTTATAAGTATTTTGAAGGCTATTGGGATGTTCACAACATTAATGGAAAATGGAGATTATGGGAATCTAAAATTAAAGAAGTCAAAGAGCCAGATTATCTCTGGTTTTATGAGTAATAACTTTTTTTGAATATAGTATTTTGCGTCTGGACTTCAAAGAGTAGTTGCGGTACCTTCTACCCTAACTATGGATAGATACAGCGAATCTTTAAAGACCAAATACACCGGTGAAAACCCTATTATTGAGTACTGTTTGTATGCGCGAAAATCCACAGAGGATGATGAACGGCAAGCCATGTCGATTGACTCCCAAATTAAGGAAATGATGGAAATGGCCGCCAAAGAGGAATTGTATATAAAAGAAGTTCGCCAAGAAAAACATTCGGCTAAGACATCAGGTAAACGACCAGTTTACAATCAACTTCTCAGTGATATTAGAAATGGAATGTTTACAGGAATTCTTACATGGGCGCCGGATAGGTTAAGTAGGAACGCCGGAGATTTAGGGATGCTAGTCGATCTGATGGATCAGAAAAAGATAGTCCACATCAAAACATTTACCCAGGCCTTCTCAAACAGCCCAAGTGACAAGTTTTTGCTGATGATTCTCTGCTCTCAAGCAAAACTTGAGAATGATCAAAAAGGGGTTAATGTTAAGCGAGGAATTAGAGCAAAATGCAACATGGGATGGAGACCCGGAATGCCGCCAATTGGCTACTTTAACCGTGCAATGAATGGAATAAAGGATATTATTCCTGATCCTGAACGTGCACCCTTTATAACAGAGATGTTTGAGAGAGTTGCAAAGAACGGAGATAGCGGACGGACACTAAAGCGGTGGATGGATAGTGCCGGAATGACTACAAGATCCGGGAAAGAAGTCCATCTGAGCAATCTTTACCTAATGCTCAAAAATTCTTTCTATTATGGTGAGTTTGAATATCCGGTTGGAAGTGGCAATTGGTATAAAGGCGCTCATCAACCGTTAACTACCAGAGAGATTTTTGATCAAGTTCAAGAGAAGTTGTTTATCCCATTCAAAAAGGCAAAATGGGGAAGTAAAACATTTGCTTTTAAAGACTTGTTTAAATGTGCATCATGCGGATCACTGGTTATTGGTGAAGATAGATACAGAAAGAGGAAAACTAGAGAGCCTGTTTATCATGTTTATTATCACTGCACGAGACAAAAGAACTATGAATGCCCTGAGCCATATGTTTCTGAAGGTAAATTAATAAAAGAACTTTTAAGGTATATTCAATTTACAGGAACAGCCCATCCTCAAATGGTAAGGCCAACAGAGCAACTTGAAAAATACGTAGCAGAATACGAGAAGGTTAGGAAGGTAATATTGTTAAATCAAGACATCGACCCTGATTACAGACCTCTTGATATATACGAATACTCAAAATATGCATTAAGAAGTGGGACGGTTGACGAAAAAAGGGAGATAATTAAGGCTCTTGGAGGTCTCCTTTACATCCACCAGCAATTCGTTTGCTCCTCTCCTGTCAATTAGCTGCCGGACTACGATTCGAACGTAGATAGACGGATCCAGAATCCGTCGTCCTACCATTAGACGATCCGGCAATAAGTATTTATATTTTACTAAATCACGAGGCTAAACACCAGTCGAAAATGAGTAAGGAAGATGTTGAGCATTCTAATGTTCGCTTTTAACCTTATGGTTCAGCGAGAAATGCTATAATGCGAGTGATGGATGGAACTGTAAAGAT
>Ga0209324_10001290_pt1 | contig 17115 bp, 14 predicted proteins | sample Rifsed19ft3_FD_184015 | JGI IMG/M metagenome (GOLD analysis project Ga0209324, IMG submission 184015) | Soil microbial communities from Rifle, Colorado, USA - sediment 19ft 3 (version 2) | ecosystem: Environmental > Terrestrial > Deep subsurface > Rock core/Sediment | place: Rifle, Colorado...
ATCAACAACATTTTACCAACTAACCATTAGCTTGTTTGCACATGTACAGGATCAGAGATTCTCAGCCTTCTCAGGCTCCCCCAGTAGAAATATATTAAAGTATAAAATATGATAACAGCGGTATTGTGCAGTTGTCAACTCAGCAATTATCGGTGAACGAGGAAAAGATAATCAATCAGAGCTGGACTGCCATAATTTATGATAGGGAAGGTTCTAACCCGACTTTCGCAATTCGCTTTGCCTCCCAAACTATTTTAACTTTATGACTTGCATAAGTTAAGGATTCGAATACACTATAGGAGTTTTTGGACAAGATCGAGAACTAATTCTGAATTGACAGGAAATTTAACATTATACTTATTAATGTAACTTATTGAAATATAAATATAATTTATCAAGATAGCAGTAATCAGGCAAGCTGCCCCCATAAAATGCCTTAAAACAGTGTCGGAAAATTTGACAGTCCCTCCATTAAGAGTTTCGCAAGCTTTTAATAAGAAATGGGGCACAAGATAATTATCCAATATTATCAAATGGTTACAACTTAATATTCCGCACCTGTATTGGGTGGCATTTTCTTTGCATTATTTATTAAATTTTCATGCTGAATTTATTTCAGCATCTAATAAAATCAGCAGGTTATGAGACCCTGAAACAAGTTCAGAGGGTGACAGTAAAGGACTTTTTACGAGTTCATCAAAGAAAGGAGGTGTGAATTTTAATTTGTATCTAAATACATTAAGAGAAAAGATTAACACTCTGTGTAATTAAAATAATAAAACGGAGGAAAGGAGAGAAAATGCGTAGAAAAATAGGCGTACTTCTATTCATATGTACAGTGGTTTTTTTTATGGCTGGACAGGTGTGTGCAGAGGAAGGCCCATTTGTAAGTGAGCCTGTCACACCACACGTCTTTGAAGGAGACCTTCGAAATCTCCCCTTGGCGCCTGAAATAGATTCAAGTTCTATTGGCACAGAAGCGCCAATACTTGGAGGCGTTGTTCAGGGTATACGGGATGTAGACGGACAGATAACATCAGAAGAAAATGATCCTTTAGTTCTGGATACCATAGGTCCTTTGGCAATGCCAGCTCCCATGTTAAACTTTGGCGGCATTGGTTTTACCGGGGTAGCGCCACCGGATACGAATGGAGATGTTGGCCCCAGCCACTATATTCAGATAGTCAACTCAAAGTTCATCATCTTTAACAAGGCTGGTGGCATATTGGCAGGACCGAGTAACATTAACACTTTGTGGACCGGCTTTGGCGGGCGATGTGAGAGTGACAACGATGGCGACCCGATTGTCTTATATGATTCTTTGGCAAATCGGTGGCTGATCAGCCAGTTCGTTGCATTTTCTAATCAATGTATTGCTATCTCCCGCGGGCCCAATCCTGTTACTGACGGATGGTATTTATATGACTTCTCAACTGGCGGGATAGCAAACGATTATCCCAAGTTTGGTGTTTGGCCAGACGCTTATTATATGGGGAGCCAACGTGGTTATGGTTCTACATCAGATGCATGGGCATTTAACAGGACCAGGATGTTGAGTGGTCTTTCGGCCACATCCCAGAGGTTTGATACAGTAGGTCAGTTCATGCTGCCAAGTGATCTGGATGGTTCTACTCCGCCTCCAGCCGGGGCCTCGAATGTCTTTGCCAGACTTGTTGACGGAGCAGAATTTGGCGGACTTGATCGCCTGGAACTGCGCGCCTTCCATGTTGACTGGGTAACACCGGCAAACTCTACTTTTACTGCCCTGCCTAATTTAAACACGGCGGCATTTGACAGGAATTTATGTAGCGGTTATGACCTTATGGGGAATTGTATTCCGCAACTCGGCACAACGGTAAAACTTGAATCTTTAACCGCATGGTTGATGTACAGACTGCAGTACCGTAACTTTGGAGGTTATGAAACACTCGTGGTCAATCACACAGTAGATGCTGACACGAATCACGCCGGTATTCGCTGGTATGAACTCCGCAAGACCGGCGGTGTCTGGAGCATTTACCAGCAGGGGACCCACTCGCCTGATTCTACCCATCGCTGGATGGGCAGTGTGGCGATGGACGGTGACGGGAATATGGCATTGGGTTACAGTGTATCGAGCAGCGCCCTTTTGCCATCTATCAGATACACAGGAAGGCTCGCAAGTGATCCCCTTGGCACAATGCCACAGGGCGAAGCGACACTTTTCGCCGGTCTTGGTGTGCAGACGTGGACCTCCCGTTGGGGAGATTATAGCGCAATGAACGTCGACCCTGTGGATGATTGTACATTCTGGTACACTCAGGAGTATGTGGATGCTGCGGGCAATTGGCAGACCAGGATCGGCAATTTTAAATTTCCGGATTGTGGTGTAGAGCCACCTACTATCCTTGTTCACGATTGCGTCATTGCTGCCACACTGACCCCTTCTACCTTAGATGGGACATGGACACTCGATTGTTCACATGGCAACATCACTAACAGCGGAACGCTGACAAATATAACATGTACGAATCCTGGCGCAGTTTGCTGGAAGATGGACCCTTATATTGATGTTATTGAGGTTGGTTACGAAAGCCATAGTGGTCATTACTTAGCTAACGGAAAATGGTTTGCATCAGGATACTATTTCAGTCCTGTAGTAGGGGATTTAAGCTCGGATGCACCGGGCAGTTTTCGTATGGGTCTTCATGGAACCCTTGACCCAACAGAAAATAGTATGGCTGGGCCTAATACTGTATTAGGTAGATAGAGCATATGAAAAAATTAAAATTTATTAAGGAGGAAAAGATGAAAACAAAAGCATGTTTAATAATGATTTTGTTGATAGGGCTCTTTCTCATGACTGCTTCAGCACAAGCACAAACAGTTTGCTGGAAATTGGATCCCTATATTGACAAGATCGAGGTTGGTTACGAGTCACATAGCGGTCATTACCTGGTTAACGGAAAATGGGTTGCATCAGGATTATATTTCCTTCCTGTAGTAGGGAGTTTAAGTTCGAATGCACCCGGTAATTTCAATATGGGGCTTCATGCTACCAATGACACAACCTATTTTGGAGGATATGATAACTGTGTGCTTGATGCGGAACTGAGTTCTACTACATTAAATGGGACCTGGAAAATTGATTGCGGTGGCGGGGGCTTGACCAATAGCGGAACATTAACTAAAATAACATGTCCCATCGCTGCATCTGAGGAGTCTGGCACTGCTGCCGGAGAGTAGGACAAACAGACTTATATTTAGAGAAGGGACGGTTTTTTTAAAGAAAACCGTCCCTTTTTTTAGTCGGTTACGAGACCATCATAATTGAATATGATTAAAAGATCCGGATCAATAAGCATTATAATCGGTATTGCAACTGTAGTTGTATTCGTGAACTGCTGTATGTTTGCAGTAAGAAATACTGATAGTTCGGCCATAGTCCAGAACAATAATGGCAATAATACAGACTACCTTATGCAGGAAAAGGACATTCTCACTGTTGCAGAAGTTCATAGTAACCGTGATGCCTATATTGAGAAAAATATACGAGTTCGGGGGAAAATTCTGGCACAGCCACATTATTCAACCGGACCGTGTTTTCCATCTGAACCTTGCCCTTCAATCATAGATATAACGCTTCACCTAATAGACCCTGATGATCCGGCTGATCATTATCCAATTACATCACTGGATTTATTTAAACATACTGCTGTTGGCACATTTGAACCCATGAAGTGCACTTTTACAGGTAAAGATAATTTTGACTGTCATCCATATATTCAAAATGCTATTGTCATAATTGAAGGGTCATTTATTAAGCACAAAATCCCTTATTTAACAGTAGGCACTTCAACCGGCGACCTTAAGGTTTTGAAATACAGTGATATATATATTTTTGTTCCCGGCGAAGAAAACTTAAAGAATACAAATCCATGTGGAACAGGAAAAACACCGGTTTATGAGAGTGATGGAATTTCTAAATGTGTTGACGTGTCTGGGATACCTGTCAGCGGCACTTGAAAAACTGAGCTATAACGATTGCGGGAAGGGAGAAGTTGTTGGTAAGGAAATTGTATTTAAAGAGAAATTATTACATATGGTTGTTTATAGGCGCGGTTATATTATCATATATGCCGTATACTGTCCTGGCAGCAGAAAGCGGAAAACCGGTTCAGAGACAGATAGTAAAAATTTATGTCCAGAACCAGGAGGATATAAATGAGTTAGCCGGTATTGCAGAACCATGGGAAGTGCACAAAGATTACATTATTATTGATGTCACGGAAGCGGAAATACAACAGATCCGTAAAAAGGGTTTCTCGGTAGAGGTATTGTTTGAAAGTATAAGGGACTTAGTGAATTACTATGGCGTACCTCAACCTCATGCGGGTACTGAAGGATTATACCACTCTTATGCTGAATTGAAGAACGACTTCTTACAGTTACAATCAGCATATCCTCAGATTGCCAGGGTTTACGATATCGGTGATAGCTGGGAAAAGACTCAAGGCATGGCAGACAGGGATATATTGGCTATTAAAATCAGTGATAATGTTGCACAGGAGGAGGATGAAGCGGAGATTCTGTTTATAGGTGAACATCATGCACGGGAGTGGATATCGGTGGAAGTGCCATTTTACCTTGCTAAGTATCTTGTAGAAAATTACAATACCGATCCTGTTGTCCGCTCATATGTTGACAATGGAGAAATATGGATAGTTCCTATGGTAAATCCTGACGGCCATCAGTACAGTATTGATGTGGACCGTATGTGGAGAAAAAACAGAAGGAACAACGGCGACGGGAGTTATGGTGTTGATATGAACAGGAACTACAGTTATATGTGGGGTGGTCCGGGATCAAGCGGCAACTCCTGGTCAGAGATCTATCGGGGCCCTTTCGCTTTTTCCGAACCGGAAACTCAGGCAGTGCGCAATTTAGCCTTAACGCATAATTTTCAGGCTATGTTGACATATCATAGTTACGGACAATTGATTTTATATCCATGGGGCTATACCTATAGTCCTGCTCCGGATAAACAGCTTTTGAGTTACATGACAACTCATATGGCAGACCTTATTAAGGGAGTAAACGGAAAGATCTATACCCCTCAGCAATCCTCAGATTTATATATTTCAAGCGGTACCACAGATGACTGGTTTTACGGTGAACTTGGGATATTCGGTTTCACGATAGAACTGAGACCGGAAGGTTATTATCCAGGTTTTATACTGCCTGAAACAGAAATCATCCCAACGTGGGAAGAAAACAAACCTGCGGCCCTGTATTTAATACAATGGAGCCAGTTGCCGGCAGATCCCTTGCCTGACATAAAAGCTAACGATCTGGACGGACCTGTTACTATAACTCAAGGCAGCACGATTTCATTAAAAGTTAATCTTAACGCCGGGCGCCAAAAAGGCATGTATGCAGACTGGTGGGCCCTGGCGAATACGCCTTTTGGCTGGTATCGATATAATTTAACCACTAATTCATGGCAGCCCGGAATGAGCGTGACGTACCAGGGGACTCTGTTTAATCTGGCACCATACGAGATACTGAATATCTCCGGATTACCGGTAGGGGCATATGCATTCTATTCCGGAGTTGATATGAACATGAACGGTTTAATAGATATAGGCAAGATATATTATGACCGTGTTGGGGTAAATATAACACCATATATATGGCCAGAGATTACTCGAAATATGATGCTAAAGAGTTCTCATTTTCCCACACATTGACACGGCTGACTCTTGCATTCTGATCATTAAGTTTTTTTGAGAGGGTCTCATACACCCAGCGTGCCATATTTTCTGCCGTGGGATTTATTGAGTTGAATGGCGGATTCTCATTGATATAAGTATGATCCAGAGTATCCAGAAGGCCCTGCGTCTCCTGCTTAAGCCTCCTGAAATCCATAGACATACCAATATCATCAAGATTACGGCTCTGCATCACAACCTCAATCTTCCAGTTGTGCCCGTGTATGTTCTTACAATTACCAGGGTAATTTCTAAGGCTGTGGGCTGCTGAGAATGTTGATATGACTTTAATCTCGTACATATTTGTTTTTGCCTGTAAGTGGTGGGCTGTGCCCACCCTACTCCTTAGGCTGTCATTACTCCGGTGTTGTTCCTCCCGGTTTAACTATATTCAGGAAATCTTTTTTGAAATCTCCGGTCTTACAATCTCCCCTAAAGCTCGTGGTAACCACCTCGCTGACATTCTGTGCTGGAAAGCGGGCCTTCATGCAATAGTGCTGGGCAACCATGTATACGCCGACTGCAACAGGACTGATGGTCTTATATAATACATCAGCTATCTCAGATGTAAGACTCTCCTGTACATGGAGCCGCGCAGATAATATGTGAACAAGCTTCCCTATGTTGGACAATCCCACAAACTCCTTGTCAGGGATATATCCTATAGATACAAAACCGGAGAATGGCAGAAGGTGGTCCTGGCATATTGATACAAACGGTATCTTATTTATGTAAATAGGGTCGGACGACACTGCAGCCTGGCGGGTGCTCAAGGCGCTCCAAGGGTCCTGCGTGTAACCTGAGAGAAGGACTTCAGACCATAACTTCTCAAGGTTATCTATCATCTTCTCTCCGGAATCTTTACTGATCCCAAGCTCCAGAGAGGCAATAAACTTAGTTAATCCTTCCCGCATCAGCTTGTTATTCATAGAGTCGTATAATAACACATTATAATGACTTTCTACAATTCAGATATTGAAAAGCACCTTGAACCAGCCGAAATCCCGCTCCTGTTTGCTGCTACTCCCTCTCTCTGGTAGGATTATAACATGGACAAAAAAAGTCATTACCTGATGTGCATTCCAACCTACTTTGCCATTGCCTATGAGATAAATCCATGGATGAATTTGAATAACCCTGCCGATACCGCATTGGCTCATAAACAGTGGGACAAATTGCATGAAGCCATCATTGACGCCGGGGCTGAAGTCTCGCTGATAGACCCTGTGGAGGGTCTGCCGGATATGGTTTTTACAGCCAATGCAGGCCTTGTCAAGGGTAAAAAGGTTATACTGAGCAACTTCATGCATAAGGAAAGACAGGGTGAGGAGATATATTATGAAAAATGGTTTACAGGACATGGGTATCAATGTTATTCAATACCTGACGGCTCTGCCTTTGAGGGTGCGGGGGACGCTGTATTTTATAAAGACCTGATGCTCCTTGGGCATGGATTCAGGACTGATATCAGCTCACACCGCCAAGTTGGGGAAATTATGGAGATGGGATACGTATCTCTTGAGCTTATTAATCATCACTTCTACCACTTAGACACATGTCTTCAGTATTTTGAGGACATCAATCTTATTATCTACGACCCTGGCGCATTCAGCCCGGAGAGCAGGAAAAAAATAGAAGGTCTGCCATCAGAGATACTTAGGTTATCTGAGGAAGATGCATTTTCATTTGTGTGTAATTCAATCTGCATAAATAAAAACCTGTTATTATATAATTGTACAGAGGCACTTGCTGACGAGCTAAAGAATAAAGGCATGGAGATAATGTCCATTGATGTATCAGAATTTATGAAATCAGGAGGGAGTGTGCGCTGTATGGTATTAGGTCTTTAACAATATTCAAACCATGAGGCTCACCGAATGTTAAATAAATTAACATAAGTCTTATTAATATATCCCTTTGAAATTAAAAGCTTTTCACTCATATCATCTCTCAAACATCATTATTGCTGCATTATGAGTCACCTGTTTTAGGAAAAAAGAATTAACAAAAATTGTTGAATATAGTATACGCTATTCATGATGCTGCCTATTTCATTATATAATCAATAGGTTATGAGAATTAGATAGATCGGCAGGTTTATTGCATATGACTTAAGTGTCTTCATGATGAAGACACTTATTTTGAGCGTAAATTCATGATGTTCTAATACTTGAGCAAAGTAATGGATACGATCGAAAGGAGGTGTCGTAAAGAATAGCATCTATGATCAAAAGTAGAAAGAACAGAGACGAAAATTATATCAGATTAAGATAACGAGAATGATGAAATCAAAGTTAAAGAAGGAGACAAAACTATGAGACATAAAAAGGGTTTTATAATATTACTACTTTCAATATGTATAGCTGGGTTCGCAGGGGTGGCCAATGCTGAAACTCCGGCAGCCGACAGAGACATTGGCAAGGGAAGACTCCAGGCATCACCTAATAATGAATCGAATCGGTCATTGTCTGCTGATGTGGTGCCAAATGCGGTCACCTATGTTGAGGACTTTGCCGACCCTCTGGGGGGGTGGACAGGCCGGTGGTTTTACCAAAACACCAATGCTGAAAATTTTTATACAGCAGGCGGTTCCAATTGCGATCCCGATTATCGTGGCAACCAGCCTGATGGGATATGGATATCAAATGATCGCGGCTGCAATACTTTGGTCGCCCAGAGCCCGGTCCGGATCAACTTTTTGAACCAGTTTGGCGACAATGCCACTTCTTTTTCACTGGATCAGTTTACATGTATTACTGGAGTGACGTTTAACATCTATGACAAGAATGGCGCGCTGGCTGCGTCAGACACGCTACCTTCAGATTGCTGGAACTGGACCAATTACAGTTATCCGTTAAGTAACGGTATCTCTGCATTTGAATATTCCTATACAGGGAGTCAGGTCGAGGGGAATACCTCTATCGACAATGTAACACTTGAGGTTGGTCCCTCCTGGAATATCTGCCTCAAGGATGTAGCCTATCCTACTACCTATGAGATGAATCTTGAGCCAGGCAATGTGTTGAGGGGACAGGCATTTTTCCCCAGTGCTGATTTCCCTGCTCCACTGACCGGATACTATAATAATTCTCAAAAGACCGCCTCCTTCAGCATCGGATATCTCGTCAGCAATGCCACACGTCATTACTGGATAGAGTTGCCTGCAAAGACAGGATACACATGGGGTATACTCGGCACTGATTCCAGCTTCTATGACGGACCTCGTGCGGCCACACTGGTCTCATGCGGGGCAGATTCAACCGGAGCCGGCGGAGGAGATGGAAGTGGGGCTCCTGAATGAGCTGAATAACTTTGAAATAGAGATGAAACTTTGAGACTCGAAATAAGGAGGAGATGAGATATGAAGGAAATAATCAATATGAAAAACAATAAATTATGTCTTTTGTTAATTGCATTTGCATTAATCTTTTTCGTTGGAGGCCGGGCCGGTGCGGTAGGACCGGGGTCTGGAGAGGGTAAATTCAAAGACCCGGCGGTCTTGAAACATGCCCAGGATAAGGGCTTTGTAGACATAGTCGTTCTCTTGAAAGACTATAAAAACTTCGAAGGGAAGGCCATCGCAGATGCCCCGGTTCAGATGATGGCAGCACAATCAGAGATTCATTCCAGGCAGCAGGCTGTGTTAAACAGACTTGACCCATCCCAGCTCATGCTAAAACACCGCTATGACAATATACTGGGATTCGCAGGCAGGGTTACGTACGGAGGATTACGCGTCCTGGCTGCCATGCCTGAGGTGGAGCTGATAGAAGAAGATGAGATCTTCGAGGCACACCTGGCACAGGGTATTGCCCTGATGAATGCATCCACTGTCCGTGCCACTCACAATGGGACAGGGGTATCTATAGCCATTGTGGATACCGGCATTGACTATACCCACTCCAAGCTTGGTGGTGCAGCATTCCCAAACACCAAGGTGATCGGTGGGTACGACCATGGAGACTCTGATGCGAATCCCATGGATTGCAATGGACATGGGACATCGGTTGCAGGGATCGCAGCCGGCACCCTGGCCGCGGGTCCTGGCGACTACATCGGCGGTGTGGCCCACAATGCAAAACTGTATGGCTTGAAGATTGTTTCCGGTTGTGCCGGAAGCGCCGCATGGTCAACCATTGCTGCAGCCTGGGACTGGGCCGTCACACACAAAAATGACAACCCCTCCAACCCTATCCTCGTTATCAATACGAGTTTTGGCGGTGGAAAGTATCTCTCGGCCTGTGATGCAACCTATCCCACGTTAGCCACCTCTGCCAACAATGCAGTGGCCAATGGCATTACCCTCTTTGCCTCATCCGGGAACGATGGCTACACCAATGGCCTGTCGTCTCCATCCTGCCTGACAAATGTGACATCCGTTGGGGCGGTCTATGATGCCAATTTAGGAGCCAAGTACTGGTCTCCATGCACCGATCTAACCACAGCGGCTGACAAGGTAACCTGCTACTCGAACAGCGCCAACTTCCTGGACATCCTGGCGCCAAGCAACGATGCCTACACCACCTCGGTCGGGGGCGGCTATACCTCAACTTTTGGTGGAACCTCTGCCGCATCTCCTTATTCGGCAGGCGCAGCAGGGATCCTGCAAAGTTATGCCAAGAGTACGACCGGCTCTTACTATACACCTGCAGTTCTGAAGTCGAAGATTGTGGATAACGGCGATCCAATTACGGATGCCAAGAATGGCATTACGAAACCTCGTGTGAATGTAGGTAACGCAGTGGGCGGTCCGAACTGGGCCCTTTGCCTTAAGGACGTCTTATATGACACGGAATACAGGATGAACCTCGAGGCAGGTGGAAGACTGCTCCGTGGACAGGCGCTTTACCCGGCTCCAGGCTTCCCTGCCCCGATCACGGGTCAGTACAATCCTGCTGCCAGAGAGGCAGCCTTTAGTGTGGACTATCTCGATCAAACAGGCTTACGCTTCTACAGGGTTGATATACCCGCAAAGACCGGTGAGAGCTGGGGGATACTTGACAGCGATTCCAGTTTTTATGACCCCCCACGTGCGGCCACGTTGACATCCTGTGGCGCGGATCCCGCAGGGCCTGTCAGTGGAGAATCAGGCGTTGCAAAATAAGATCATCCGAGGATAATGGGGAGATAACATGGTGTCTCCATCCCCATTATCCTCATCCTCAAAAAAGAAAGGGGGTGACAGAACGAAGCGTTAGGACACTTTCGAACAACGAGTAAGTTGTAAGTATAAAATCATGAAATGAAAACGGAGGGACGAACAATGAAAAGAAAATTTTTTATAGGCGCACTGGTTGTACTGATTGGTTTTTTCACCCTTTCCACCACGGCAATGGCGGGAACCTTATTGGGAAAGTATTGCTTCAAGATGGACACATTTCCAGACACATGGATCTGGCAGGTAGATAAAGTAGGAACTGCATACCAGGTTACAGGCTATAATTCGGTAGAGGGGTCTTCTATGGATGGAGGTGGCTCATCAGTCCCTTTTAACCCTGGCAAGGTTTATTTTACGATTAATGAGTATGGAGATTTTTATGTAGGAGGGGGTTTTGGCAATCACCATTTCATACTGGATCTTGCCACTTTGACTGGAATTTCCTATACAAGGTTTTCAGATATTACAGGGGCGGTAATTATAAGTTATCCGTCAGGGATCCCGATAAGTAAAATCGCATGCCCGGCGGATGCGGATACGACAATACCAGACGGTCCAAGAGCCAGCGGACAATAGGGCGATGGTTTCATACTTCAAGCCTCAAGACTCCCACTCTATAAGGAAGGATGAGAAAGGGGCAGTTATTTACACAAATGAAGTTCAATAGATTATTCATTGAGGCCCTTGCAAAAGTCGTCATACCCGTTACAACGGGAATCCAGAGGTTTTGTAACACATTTAAAAGACTGGATTCCCACTTTCGTGGGAATGACACACTCATCATTTTAAAGACTTTTGCAAGGGCATCTATTGTTCTTCTTATTTTCGTCACTTCAAGCGGTACCCTTTCTGTGTTCGCCTCCGGTAATGAGGCCCTGATAAAAGAGGCGGTTGCGGAAGAGGCCGGGCTGGAATGTGGGACTATCATGTCCCCAATTGATATTGAGATCGCAAAAAACAGGAGCTCTTATGAAAGCGGCAGTGAACTGTCATCCGTGACCATGGGAATCCTGGAGGCATTAAAAGCCCCGGTTGGAATACCCCTTGCGATACATGTGGTGAGATATTCGGATGGGACTGGAGGACTGGATAAAGACAGGTTAGGTCAGGCTGTTGCAGATACGAATGCGAACTATGCAAGTGTAAAAATGAGCTTTTTCATGGATGGTGGTATCCACTACATCAACAGTGATAAATACTATAGTATAGACAACATGGGTGAGGCCGATACTCTTAGAAACACTTATAACATCCCCAACAGGCTCAACATTTATTTCGTTAATTACGCCATGGGCTACTGCGGCTTTTCAGCATACTCGTGGTATGGGGTACAGGGGATCATAGTAGCCAATGGATGTGCTGGGCTGCCATCAAACCCCTCCACGGTTCCTCACGAGATAGGGCACTACTTTGACCTCTTTCACACCCATGAGCTCGTATATGGCATGGAGCTTGCTAATGGAACCAATTGCAGCACGGCTGGAGACTTACTGTGTGACACACCTGCTGACCCAAACCTCTACGGAAAGGTCAACACATTCTGTGAATATGCAGGGGGCGAGGTCGACCCGAATGGTGACCCCTATATCCCTGATACCTATAACCTTATGTCCTATTCTCAAAAGACATGCAGGGATTACTCATCGCCTGAACAGGCCAACAAAGAGATGAACACCCTTTTTTACTATCGGCCTGAGCTCCTTGTCCTGCCGGATATTAAGGCAAATAACCTTGATGGACCTGTTAATATAAGCGCCGGCTCTCCACTGACTGTCACTGTCTCCCTGGACTCTGGAGCAAGGAGAGGAGAGGCGGCTGAATGGTGGATTGCAGCCTTCGCTCCCAACGGCAATTATTGGTTCACACTTGCATCGGGGTGGGTACGCTCGTCCACTCCCATTCCTGTTGGAGGTTCTGCCAGTACTTTCCGGAATTTAAACCCATATGCTGTTCTCGATAATTATATCATTACTACCCCAGGCTCTTATCAGATAGGCATTGCCATAGACAGTAATGTCAATGGTATTCTGGATCTCCACTATTTGGACACGGTAAAGATTACGGTTCAGTAGGGTTATGTCAGTGAATGGTCATGCACCATGGACGTGTACTGGAGATATTCGGCCATCCAAACACGACATTTCCGACCTTTGATGCCCACTCATACTCACCGGCCTTGAATTGCACAGGGTCAAAATAATTGATCAGCAGATAGTCCCCTGAGGGGAGATAGCCCACGGTCCATTTAAAATTACAGGTCTTGACAATCTTCTCCTCATTACCACATTGCCATCCCCTGGCCCACTGCTCGGGTATCAATCCGCCGGCATGAGAGTACTTAACCACAAAGGCCAACGTATCCTGATTGTTTAAGAATTCGTACACTTCTGATTCGGGGTTTGCATAGGGGTCGTTCGTTGTCCAGGCATCTGTGACCGCAGGCTGCTGTTGTACTGCGTCTGCACTTGCCTGTCCACTGATCAGAGGGACAATCATCATCTCATACCCACAGGAATTAATACCCGCATTAGTAATCGCTGCTTCAGCATGCACAAGTTTGACACTGGATATGATAAAAAGAAAGATTACTACAATGGGAGCCACTTTTTTCATGGTCTTAACTCCTCGTATAAGGTGATTAATCACAATCTAACAGGCTGACACACTTTAGATCAATAATGCTTAATAGATAATTAAAGCAAAACACATGCCATTCAACCTACCCTTCATAACTCATTGATTATAAAGATTAACATTAATTCGTGCTTTTTTCTGCCATTCATGATGTTAAATTTCTTGTCGTAATTGTGGATTTTTTCAATGATTGCCAGGAGGCATTTATGGATGAGAATGATGGAAAAACATTTTGTTTCAAACAGATATGCGAACTATACTGATGTTAAAATTCTTATCTCTCATGACTTTTTTTACCCTTGTCAGATTTATGAAATTTTGATCTTGTACTTTCTAATCAGATACGAAAGTGTCTGGCGAGTGACACCAAGCTCCTCAGCGGCCTTGTAAATGATGCTTCCATGTTTTAGGAGGGTCTTCTGAATGACCCTTTTTTCTATGGATTTCCGGATAGATTGCAGTGTTATTGACTTGGACTCAGGTATATCAATGTTAACTGATGCCAGGTTCAAATCATTGACCGTTATCATCTCACCTTCAGCCATGATGATTGCCCGTTTGATAAAGTTTTCTAACTCCCGTACATTTCCAGGCCAGGAATACCCTTCTAACGCCCTGATCGCTTCAGGTGTAAACCCGGAAATATTCTTCTTGAATCTTCTTGAATAGCGGTAAAGAAAAATCCGTACCAGAAGGAGCAGGTCTTCTCCACGCGCCTTAAGAGGAGGCATGGAAATGGTAATTACACTCAGTCGATAAAAGAGGTCTTCCCGGAATTCGCCCTTTTTCACTGCCTCAATCAGATTTCTGTTGGTCGCAGCTATTACCCTTAAGTTGACATGAATGGCCCTTCGTCCTCCGATCCTTTCAATAACATTATCCTGTAAAAAACGAAGTAATTTTACCTGCAGTACTATACTCAATTCACCTATTTCATCCAGAAAAAGGGTACCCCGGTCAGCATGCTCGATCCTGCCCTTCCGCTGTATGCTGGCTCCAGTAAAAGCCCCTTTCTCATGTCCGAACAATTCACTCTCAACGAGATTTTCAGGGATTGCACAACAATTGATAACAGTAAATGGATGATCCCTGCGGGAACTCAGTGTGTGGATAGCCCTTGCTGCAAGCTCTTTTCCTGTACCGGAATCTCCAAGAATAAGTACCGGCACATCGGCAGCGGCAACCTTCCGGATTGACTTAAAGACCTGTTGCATGGCAGGGCTAGTCCCTATCATATCCTTCACCCCATTCATCGCGTCATGTTGCTTCAGCATGTAGTTTTCTTTTTCCAGTTGTGCAAGGTAGAAGGCCCTTCTCAAAGTAAATTCGGCATCGCCTTTATTAATTGGCTTTGTGAAATAGTCATATGCGCCTATTTCTATAGCCTTAAGTGCATCCCGTCTTTCTGTCTTTCCTGTTACGATAATTACCTTAATCGTGGGGTCGGTATCCAGAAGTTCCCTGAGGGTCTGGAGCCCTTCTACAGATTTTCCAGGAATTGGTGGCAGATCCAGATCCAGCATGACAACATGAGGATGCTCCATCTCGGCAATCTTCAGCGCTGATATACGATCTTTGGCCTCCAGGATCTGATATTCTCTGGAAAAGGACCACCGCATTTGTATGCGGAAGAAATCCTCGTCATCAACTATGAGTAGCTTTGGTTTGTCCTGAGAATCGGATGTTATTGCTGCGATGTCCATGATGCTATTTATCCTTTGGTGATAGCGCCATTATACCAGTTTACCTGCATCTTTTTCAGGTCAGTATCCATCAGGCCGTTACCCTTAAAGGTGAGCAAACTTTTGCCGGGTTTAACCACCTTGAACTTCAGGGTGACGATGTTCCCATCCCCGTTTTTTTTTGTAGTATTAGTTCCATGAAGGGATGCCCCGACAACAAGCCTGGAAGGGTTTCCTGGAATTAATTTGACCTTGCATATGTCTATCTTAAGCTCTTTGGCATCACATTTAAGAAATGCTCCCCATGTTTCCCCTTCAAACTGAAGAACATCCTTATCAAACTCAACATCAAATGCCGCAGCAAATACTGAGTCTGTCTGGTAGGCATCTATATCTACCGCTATCGTGTCTCCCTGGGACTGCTCCTGATTTTTTTTCATCAATATTGTGCCTGGTTCGACGGTATCCTTTTCCGGAGTAAATAGAACCTTCAGCTCTGTTGAATCCATGGCCTCAGGAGGTCCAGGATTATTGCTTCCAGAACCACAGGAGGCCAAAAACGGGATGGCTCCCAATAATAAGAAATAGATGATAAAGAAATTCCGCCATTTCATAGTTTTTCTCCTGTCTTGAACAAACTATATTAACGTGATTCGCCAAAGTGATATAGAAGGATCGAAAGATCATTTTCATCAACTTCACCGTTAGCGTCAATATCCGCACTCTCTCTCCACGATTCTTCCCCCGTCTTGCTGCCAAAGGCCCTCAGCAGTACCATCAGGTCATAACCATCAATACGCGTCCCTGATAACTCAGAGATCCCATCATCCATATCAAGCACACTGTCCATGTTGCTTGCCGTAAATTCTGCCTGAGTATCATTATCCACGTAGGTATTAGTGACATGTATTGTTACTGTATCCGTGTGCGTAAGATGACCGTCCGATACTGTAAGCTCAAAGGTAATGTCCTTGTCGCTAAAGACCAGCGGTGCAGTAAAGACGAGTTTTGGATTAGTCGTATCAGCCAATATCACTTTTGGGCCAGTGAGTCGGTCCCATGTGTATGTGATTTCATCCCCATTAATATCATACGACCCGCTCCCGTCAAGGGTTACCTCACTCCCCTCACCTACACTCTGTACAGCGCCGGCACGTGCAACAGGCGCTTCATTCACTGTATTGTTAACGGTCACTTCAACTGTATCCGGAGGAGATGGAAGTTCACCATCACTCACAATGAGCTCGAATGTCAGAATTGTTGTAGTCAACACCGTTGGACTTGTAAATGTGGGCCGTTTCGAAGCTGGATCACCAATGGCCACAAAAGGTCCTCCTGCTTGTTTCCACTTATATATCAACTGATGCCCGTTTGGATCTGATGATCCACTGCCGTCAAGTGTTACCAATACGCCCTCATTCACTGTTTGCTCAGGTCCGGCATCTGCCACAGGTGGCACATTGACAATTTTCTCTACGGGGGTTTTCTCAACCTTGATATTTACCTCATCCGTATCCTCGTGCAGACCATCGCTCACAGTTAAAATGAAAGTTAACACCTCAGTCTCAGCTACGGTTGGACTTGTAAATGTAGCCGTGGCTGCAGTTGGATTGCTGAGAGTCACTGAAGCACCAGGGGTCTGTTTCCAGGAGTATGTCAATTGATCTCCTCCATTAGGATCGGATGACCCACTCCCGTCCAGCGTCACCGTTACATTTTCATTGACGGTCTGGTCAGACCCGGCCCTCGCCACCGGTGCCTCATTAACCGTATTTTTTACGGTTACGACAACCGTATCCATAGACTTAAGCTGCCCGCTATCCATCACGGTTAACTCGAAAGTCAATTCCGTTTCAGCTACCACCGTAGGACTTGTAAATGTGGGCCGTTT
>Ga0209324_10001291_pt1 | contig 17110 bp, 13 predicted proteins | sample Rifsed19ft3_FD_184015 | JGI IMG/M metagenome (GOLD analysis project Ga0209324, IMG submission 184015) | Soil microbial communities from Rifle, Colorado, USA - sediment 19ft 3 (version 2) | ecosystem: Environmental > Terrestrial > Deep subsurface > Rock core/Sediment | place: Rifle, Colorado...
AACCCCCGCCGACCGACCGATCGACCTGATCATCCACACTCCAGGCGGCGTCGCCTTGGCGGCGGAGATGATCGCAAAGGCGGTCAAGAAGCACCCCGCCCCTGTGACGGCGATCGTGCCGTTCTATGCGATGTCCGGCGGCAGCCTGATTGTTCTTGCGGCAGACGAGATCCTAATGGAGAAAGAGAGCATCCTCGGGCCCGTGGACCCGCAGGTCGGCGGCTTCCCCGCCCGATCCCTGATCACATTGCCCGCGCGGAAACCGATTGCGGCAATCTCGGACGAGATGGTCGTCCTGTCCGAAATGGCGCAGCGCAGCGTCGACCAAGTGAAGGAATTCGTGAAATGGCTTCTCGAGGACAAGCTCCCACCGAAGGACCGCGACGCCGTGGCGATCTTCCTCACAGGCGGCTACATCTCCCACGACACGCCCATCGTCCTCGACGTCGTCCGGGAGTACGGCCTCCCGGCCAAGGAGGGGATCCCCGCCGCAGTGTACGAGCTTTTCCGGACTTTCGAGTTCGGGGAATGCGCCCGCCCGCAGTGCGCAACATTACTAGGTGCCGGGAGGTTCCTCGCTCTCCCCGTCCGGCTGCGGGACCCATCGCTCTGAGCCCCCTCATCTTCCACATGTAAACCGAACCCGAGTTGTATCCCGGCGTGATTCGCCCTGTGACCCATGTATCGGAACTCCCTCCGGTTCGGATTGCGCGTTGAGGACCGGATTACGATGACGGACAAACGCGCGGAACCCAGGACGTCCGCGAGCCGCTTGCTGTGGAGGACGCTCACGGTCGTGGTGGTCCTCGCGACCGTCGTTGCGGGGATCGTATGGGGCTTCCTTGCGTTGCGCGCCCCCTCAGAAACGTCGGGCGCTGACCAGACCCGCAGTGATGGCGGTTCAAACGGCGTGACGTTCGCCGCAACCCTCGAGGCGATAGAGCCGAGACTGACGTTCACCGTCGAACTGGATACGCACACGGTGAACCTCGCAGCCTACGATTTGTCCAACATCGTGCTGGAAGACACCGATGGAACCTCCTTCGACGCGACCGAGGTGACCGTGCTCCAGCGGACGGCGCATCATTTGGAGGCGGTCCTCGTCTTTCCATCCACGGGCTCGAGGTCCGTGACGTTGATCGCCAGGGATCTCGCGAGTGTCCCAGAACGAAGGCTGGTGTTTGACCTATGAGCAGGATTCTGGGACGCCCTCTCTTGATTGGCGTTCTCGCGGGTGGCGGGCTACTGGCTGTCTACATGACCGTTGTTACGGTGGGTCAGGGTTTCGACGGCGCGCTCGCCCAACTCCGGAACGATGCGCCGCTCCTCCTTCCGATCTTTCCGTTGTTCGGCACGCAAGTTGGCTTGCTTGCGCACTTGAAGGCGCGCGTCGCTCAACCGATGGCCGCAATCAGCGCCGCCACAGGGGCCAGCGGCGGCGTCTCGGGGACCGCGGTGGTCGCATGCTGCGCCCACCTAATCCCGACCTTCCTCCCAGCCGTCGGCGCTTCCGCCTTTGCGACCGCGCTCGCGGCAGTGCGCACGCCCCTTCTCCTTGCAGCAATCCTCGCGAACCTCATTGGCGTGTCCTTGGTGGTGCGGGCCCTCGTCCGATGGCGGGGACAGATCGCGTCAGTCGAGAGCCCAGGCCCCGAGGTCGGCACATGAGATTCTGGTCTGTTGGGCCGCCGGTGAACCCCGGCGGAAGGAACCGAGGACAAGGAACATTTCGATGGCGCTGCGGACGGACGTCGAGCCGTCAAGAGAGAACTCCGGGGGCTCCCCGAAGATGAGACCGGTGCGAGTCCGTCATTGGCGTGAAGCCTCCGTCGCCGCCTTCCACCTGGAAAGTCCGCGCCCCCTCCGCTTTCCAAACGGAGACAGACAGGCCAAAAAGGGCGGTCCCCGATGTCGAAACGATGTTTTGGAAGCGGCGGACGGTGGCCGTGCGGGTCGACCGGGATGTACTCCAGGCGCTGGGCGGTGGACGGCGCGAGAACCCCGACTCCGAGGAGGTCTCGGAATTCCTGCGACTCCACAAGGACTGCGAACCCCTCGTCCGAGGTCTCCGGAGGAGTTTGGAAGCCGCAAACCAAGAGCTGGCCGCATCGAAGTCGCGATTCGAGGAGCTCGAGACGAAGCACAGGTCGCTCCTGCATGACCACATGGAACTGCTGGCAGAGCGCAGACGGCTCGAGGAGCGGATTCAGGCGCTTCATCGCCGACGGGCAGACCTCAAGGCGAACGACGTCCGGAATCGGACCCGCATCCCCGCACAAGGCGGGACAGGGCGGGTTGCCGATGCCCCGTGACGGCGCCCTCGGACCCAGCGGAGGCGTCCCCCATGGCGCCGCCCGGGCAGTGATCGGGAAGCGAAATAAGGCGTGTGTCGCGTTTCCGACTCATGACCGACGTTCCGATTGTGCAGTTCAGCGAACGGGCAGTGAAAAAGATTCGGGCCCTAGTGCCGTCTGGGGAGGGTGCACCGCGAATTCCACTCTCCGCCGAGCGATCCCACTGCATGGGCGGTAGGGGCCACTCGCACGAACTGGCCGTGGCGGAGAAAGAGTCCGACGACGACGTCGTGGTAGAGTCAAGCGGTTTGACGTTCGTCATCAACCCGCCAAGTGCCCGAATATTGGCGGGAGCTCATGCGGACCACGTGGAGACCTTGAAGGAATCCGGGTTCAAAGTGAGCAATCCGAACGCGACCGGAAAGTGTCCGTGCGGGCATCACGACCTCTTCGACTGAGTTCCATGGTCGCGCTTCGCGCCAGCCTTCAGCTTTTCGTATTTCTCTGTGTAGAGCTTCTCGCACGACACGCAGCAAAGGTAGTGGTCCCGTCCGTCCATCTTCAGCTTAATCGGCTCGCCTTCGATGACCCGGCGGCACTGGAAGCAAATTAGGGTCGTCGAGAGGCGGTCCGTTATCATTGCACGGGGGGCGTCCTTGAGGCGCCTGGTAGTAATGTGATGCTCGTAGTCCAAGACGCCCCCGATCCCCTCGACCTTCGCGAGGAATCCGTCGACTTGCTCTTGGCGGGGGAGGACTGCCTCTGCGATGACCTTCGCGCCCCGGACTCGGGCGGCCCAGCGTACTTCGGGGAAGGCGGCCACGGTCTCTCCGACTGGGTCCGCCTTGGGAGGTTCGCAACGAACGACGAGCAAGAGCGAAGTCTGGCCGAGCCGCTCTGGCTCAATCGACGCGTGGTATCCAGAAAGGATTCCCAGTTGCTCGAGGGTCGCCACCCGCGCGCTGATCGTCGGCACGCTGACGCCGACCCGGTGCGCTAGGTCACGAAACGACCGGCGGGAGTCTTCCTGAAGGGCCCGGAGGATTTCAACGTCCGTCCGGTCGAGTTCCATGGAGAGGGGAGCCGACGCCGTTTCGTATAAAGGTTGCCGTAGGACTTGACAATCGGATGACTGCGCCGACCGGAACCTTCCGAACGAAAGTCGGAACGCAATTGCCGAAGGTCGGCGTTGCCGTTCTCGATGCCCGAGTGCGCGCGTTGTGGGAAGCGCCTCGTCCGGGCGCCGATTCGAGAGGAATGGGGAGGCCTCGTGCGTGCCTACTGCTCCCTCGAATGCCTTCGCCGGGACCTGAGCGTCCCCGTCGGCTTGCCGCTAGGGAGACGTGAGGTCGTCGACCATGGGATTAGTCGCGCCAGGGAAACTGGATGAGTCGGGGTTTGCGATCGGAGGAGACCGGAATGACGATGCGATTTCCCGGAAATGAACAGCTCCGCCCAACCGTGCTGATCGAGTTCGAGCACGTTTCCAAGAGCTATGGAGGGGACGCCGCAAAGGTTCATGCGCTGAGGGACGTGAGCCTCAACATTCCGGCAGGGTCGCTCACCGTCGTTCTCGGGCCGAGCGGATCGGGGAAGACGACGTTGCTAAACCTGTTGGGTGGAATCGACCGGGCTACATCCGGCCGAATCCGGCTCGATGGCACGGACATCACCCTCTTGGGCGAGCGAGATCTCGGGACCTATCGCCGGGAGAAAGTGGGCTTCGTGTTCCAGTTTTTCAACCTCATCCCGAGCCTGACGGCCCGGGAGAACGTTGCTCTTGCGGCGGAACTCGTGGCGAACTCAGCGCCTGTCGAGGAGGTGCTTCGGCAGGTAGGCCTTGACGACCGCTTGGACCACTTCCCCGCGGAGTTGAGCGGCGGGGAACAGCAGCGCGTCGCGATTGCTCGCGCGCTCGTGAAGAACCCACCCCTACTCCTGTGCGACGAGCCGACTGGGGAACTTGACTACGTCACGGGCGTCCGGGTCTTGGAAATCTTGGGGAACGCCGCCCATGGTGGCGGACGAGCCGTCATCGTCGTGACGCACAACGCGATCATCGGTCAGATGGCCGACCGCGTCGTCCGCCTTCGCAGTGGGCGGATCGACCGTGTCTTGGAGAACTCCAACCCGATCTCGCCACAGCTACTGATGTGGTAGCATATGTCGATGCTCCGTCGAAAGCTTCGCCGGGACCTTGCGCGCTCCCGGCGGCAGTTCGCCGCAGTCACGGTGATGGTGTTCCTGGGCATCGCGTTCTTCGTCGGCCTCCTCGGTTCCATGGACAACCTTCGGCTGTCCATCGACCGCCCCTATCGCGACCTCCGGTTTGCAGACTTCACCGTCGAATTCGAGTGGGCGCCGCGGAACATTGTCGAGAATGTGGACGTGGTTCCCGGCGTCGACCGCGTCACGGGCCGCGTGAACGTGGAACTGCCAATCTCTTTCCCGGGAAGGACGACGGAGGTCATCATTGGTCGAATCCTCTCGTTCCCGGCCCCAGACCGACCCGCGGTCAACGACATCCTCATCACAGAGGGACAGTACCTCACTCGCAGCGCGGGGGACGAGGTCGTCGTTGAGAAGAACTTCGCGGCACACCACGGCCTGCAAGTGGGCGACCAGGTCGAAGTGAAGACACCCGTCGGACCTTGGATCGGGCGCGTCGTTGGCCTCGCCATCAGTCCGGAGTACTTGTGGCCGGCGCGTAGTCTTCCGGAGCACATGCCCGACGTGTTGAGGCGGTGGGGCGTCCTGTTCCTCGCGAACGGCAGCGTCGAGTCCTTACTCGGAGTTCGCGACGTAGTCAATGAGGTCGCCGTCACCGTCCTCCCGGAGGCCGACCCCTCGGAGGTAACGCGGGCCGTCTCCGCGGTCTTGGAGCCATACCGCCTGAATGCCGTCGTCCCTCGCGCAGAGCAACCGAGCCAGGCATTCCTGGACAGTCTTGTCGGGGCCCTCGACACCCTCTCCGTCATCTTCCCGCTGTTCTTCCTCGTGATAGTTGCGCTGAGCACGTACATGCTGCTCACCCGACTTGTTCACTCGCAGCGTCAACAGATTGGCGTAGTGCTCGCCCTGGGGTTCTCGCGCCGCCGCGTACTCGCGCACTACTTGGGCTTCTCGCTCGTCATCGGCCTTATCGGATCCCTCCTCGGAATCGTGGGCGGATACCTGCTCGCCGGACCGGTGACAGACCTCTTCGCGTCGCGCGTGAGCCTGCCTCTCGTGTACAAGGTCCCGCACTGGGACACGATGGTTCTCGGTGTCGCCTTGAGCGTTGTGTTCACCTCCGCCGCTGGCATCCTGCCCGCATATCGGGCCTCGTGGCAGCGTCCGGCCGAGACGATGCGGGGAGAGGTCCCGGCAAAGGGAACCTTGAGATTCCGGCATCGCAACGGAAGCGTGACGGGCCACGTGTCGTCGAAGCTCCCCTACCGAAACTTGAGGCGAAATCCCGTGCGGACGGTGTTCACCATTCTGGCCCTCGCTCTCGCGGGAAGCGTGGTCCTCGTGCCCCTCGGCTTCTTGGACACGATGGATTCGGCGACGCAGGACGTGCTGAGGTCTGCGAACTACGACCTCAGCGCACAAATGTACCGGCCGGTGCCGGAGAACGTGACGGGGGGCGTGGGGGTCTGGCCTGGCGTCGAGGGGGTGGAGCCTTACATTTTCTCGCCCACCCTGCTCCTTGGAGGTGGCGCAAGCTACAACATGGTTCTCTACGGCCTCCGGGAGGACTCCGAGTACTATCGACTGTTCTCAAGACCCGGCGGGGAGCGCGTGTACCCGGCCGACGACGGCATTCTCCTGGCCTCCATCTTCGAAAAGCGGGGGTTGCGAATCGGCGACGCCGTGAAGGCCGGCCCGCTTGAGACCAGGGTTTCAGGATTCGTCACGGACTATTCCACGAACGGCTACTTGCCGCTCCCTGTGGTCCAGCAAGCCATGGGGGTGCTGGGCCTTGTGAACGGGCTGTTCCTGCGCCTCCAGACCCCTTCCGCGGAGGACGACGTGAAGGCAGGCCTCTACGCGCAGCTCCCCGTGTGGTCCGTTGCGGGCGTGGCGAAGACCCTCCAAGACTGGAACGACATGCTCCGTCTCTACTACGGGTTCATCGGCGTAATTGTCGCCTTCGGCGTCGTTCTGGCGGGCGCGATCGTGTTCAACACGGTGACGATCAACGTCCTCGAGCGGGACCGCGAAATCGCAACAATGCGCACACTTGGCGTTCGCGGATTCACGATCGCCCGGGTCATCACTGTCGAGAACGTGCTAGTCCTAGCCGCCAGCGTCGTCCTGGGCTCGATTGTTGGATTCCTACTGACGGGTTACCTCGTCACCCTCTTCGGGGGTGACATCTTCGTCCTCGACGTGAAGATTGCTCCCTTGACGTTCGCGGTAAGCGCCGGCCTTCTACTGGGGGCGCTCCTAGCCTCAGAGGTGCCTAGCCTCCGGCATGTCCAGAGGCTGGACCTCGCGAGGGCGACGAAGGAGCGCGTGGGGTAGCCCTATTCGTAGATCAGACCCTCATGCAAACAATGCCGCGCGCGTCCGGAAGCGGCGCGGGTTTGGTTCCATCGTCCTTTCAGGCACTCCCCCTCGCGGCGGTCGATGAAGGACAAAGGCAAAAGAGGAAGGCCCGCCAGACGCAAGCAATCGAGGAGAGGGCTTGCGCCTGCGGGGGCGCAGAGGGGAAGGGGCCTCGGAAACGTCGAGGCGAACCTGCCCGATAGCTTAAGTGGAGCCTCCCAATGCCTGGCCCGTGGATGTCTTCGCCGCCATAGAAAAGGAGTACGCGCGCGACTTGGAGCTCCCGCCCAAGAAAGTGCGCGGATGGGTGCACGAGGTCGAGATTCCGGCGCGCGCGGGCGACATGATCCACTACGATTCCGAGCACGAGGGGCCGGGTGGCCGCGTGGAGTTCAACGTCCACTCCCACAAGGGAAAAGAGACGACGTACCACACGAAGAGCTCCAACTCTTCCATCGCCGGTGCGTTCGAGGTCCCGTGGGAGGGGAAGTTCTACATGATGTGGGAGAACGCGAGCGACGCCCCGGTGCGCGTCCGGATCCACGCGACTCGGCACGAGGTCCACACTGGCCCTGTCGCCGAATACGAGGGACACCACCACACGTGAGGGTCGCGGGCGCAGCCCGAAAGCCGGACTTCGATTAGCCGCCAGAAAACGCTTGGATCAGCTCGAGGCGGTCCCCGTCACGGACCGGGAGGTCCCGGATGCCCTCGAGGAACATCTCCTCGTTGATCGCGACGTTCACGAGGGAGTCCTCTGACGCCATCGCGCGCGCGAGCTGCGGGTACATCACCGCCAAACGGTCGAGGAGATGACCGACCGTCGGCACCTCCTCGGTCACCGTGATTGCGCCATCGGAGAGTTCCGCTAACGCGCGGGGAAGGTGCACGGTGACGTTGTACCCGAACACGATGCGGTTGAGCTGCTCCCGCCACGCCAGCGTCGGGACGCCCTCCGCATTTAGGCGGCACAGGCGGTAGAACCGCTCGAGCAGGTTCGCGTACTCGTCTCGGTCGAGCTTCTCCCCCTCGTACGGCCCGCCCCGGATCGGCTCGTCGTACCACCGGTCCGGGCACCAGTCATCCTTGGCGCGCATCCCCAGCGTGTGGTTGATCATCCGCTCGATTCCCCGGATGTTCGCGCCGACGGCCGCCAGATGTTCCGTGGAGTACTCGACCCCGGTCGCGTTCCGGATCTGATCCACGAACTCCTCGTATCCGGGCAGGTTCGGGGAGTTGAACAGTTTCGTCGTGAACCGGCACATCCCGACGGAGTCCCCGACCGCGTAGATGTCCTCGCACGCCTTCACCGCGCGCTCCTTGCCCTCGTACGAGGTCGGCTTCCCGCTCACGGGCCCCCCGTACAGGCGGGCCTTGTACTCGGGGTCGTCGTTCACCCGCGCGTTGATCTCCAGCGTGACGCGGTTCCGCAGGTGGTCGAAGCCGCGGGTCGCCACCGCCAACCCGAGTGCGAACGCCTTCAGGATCCGCGCGTCGTGCGGGTCCGACTGCATCAGGCGCTTCACGGTCATCCGGTACTTCAGCGCCTCCGGCGCGTAGTGACCCGCGTCGACCGCGCCGCTCCCGGACGCGATCACGGTGCCGAAGCCTTGGTTCTTGGCGGTGAGGAAGAGGAGCTCCGCGATCGCCCGGAGGTTGCCCCACGTGAGGTCGAGCCCCCCCGTGTCCTTGCGCGCGAGGATGCCCCGCTGGTACAGCTCCATCGCCCACGCGATGCACCCGCCGGTGCCTGCGGTGTCCAGACCGAGGTCGTTGCAGATGTTGTTGAGGTAGATCACGTGCTGCGGCTTCGTGACGCCGAGGTTCGGCCCGAACTTGCCCACGGTCACGTATTCCGGGCCGTCGCCGCGCAGGTAGCGCAGGCCGTCGTACCCGAGGGCCGTGACGTGCTCCACGAGCGCCGCCAGGTCCGGGTCCGACGGGTACACGGACGTGATGTCGTTCATCGGGCGGCAGTTCACCGGGCACCGGAAGCACCCCGTCATCGACGGCCGGAACGCGTCGAAGTTCTCGGAATCGAGGTCCGGGACCCACACCGTCTCCTGGTGGTTCTTCGTCCCCATCGCCCAGAGCTGGCGGGAGGGCTTGTACAGGAACGGGGTCCCCCGCTCGTGCAGGATCTTGCCAACGCCCGTGCCCATGAACTGGACCGCGATCTCGCGGTTCCGCTTCGGGACGAGCTCGGGGGCCGCGTACTCCGGCCTCGCGATCCCCTGGATCACGATGCACTTCAGGTTCAGGGACCCCATCTTCGCACCCGTGCCCCCGCGCGCGTGCAGCGACTTCGGGCCCGTCATCACGCCGGACGTGCGCACGCCGTTCTCCCCGGAGCGGCACACGTTGATCATCGCGAGGTCGCCCCCCCAGCGGCCTCCGAGGTCCTGAGCGATCCGCGCGCGCAAGTCCAGATTGTCCAGGCCCCAGTACGGCGCCGCGTCCCGGAACTCGAGCTCGCCGCCCCGGACGTAGATCAGCGTCGGGTCGGCCGCCTTCCCGTGCATCACGAGGTGGTCGATCCCGTTCAGCTTGAGGAACGAGGCGAAGTAGTCCCCCGCGTTCGAGTCCATCAGGATCCGAGAGTCCGGCGACCACGACGTGAGGTTGCCGCGGGCGGCGCTCGGGATCACCCCCGTGCACATCCCCGAGCCGTAGATCAGCGGGATCTCCGGGCTCTCCGGGTCCAGGGTCGGGTCGAGGAGGTTCGCGAGGTAGAACATGTTCACCCCTCGGCCGCCGAGGAAGCAGTCCACGGCCCGTCGCGGCGCGTACGCGGAGCGGACGTCCCGCCGCCCGAGGTCGACGAACAGCGTCCGGCCTTGGGTCTTGAACTGCGGTTCGGATGCCAGACGCGGCAGGAACCGGTCGATCCGGTCCCGGATCATCCCCGCCGAAACGCGGGGACGGCTTAAGCCATTTCCGCGCCTACGCCTCGATCGACTTCAGCGTCTCGAAGAGCCTCTTCTCCCGTTCCCGCAGCTTTTCCTCCTTCTCCAAGAGGTCGAGCGCCTTCTGCTCCAGAATCTTGATCCGCATCTCCAGCTCCCGCTTCTCCGCCTGCCAGTCGCCCGGCGGCGGCGCCGCTTTGGCGGCCTCGACCTCGGCCCGCAACGCGTCGAGCTCCTCCCGCATCGTCGCGACCTTGGCGGTCTCCTCCTCGAGCGTGAGCTCCCGGCTCTGCACGGCCTGCGCGCGCGCGATCAGGTCGTGCGCGTACTTCTCGAGGAACTTGCGGTCTGCCTCGAGTCGGACGCGGAGCGCATCCGTCTCCGGGTCCACCTCCGCGGGGATCGCGCCCTCCGCGGGCTCCGAGGGGACCGCGAGCGCGTCCTGCTCCTGCCGGAGCGCCACCCGCTCCGCCGCGAACGAGGCGACCGTCTCCTCGTGCTGCACCCGCGTCGCCTCGAGTTGCGCCCGAAGGTCTGCGATCTTCGCCTCCACCTCCTTCCGGTACGCGTCCGCGAACGACCGAGATCTCTCCTGCTCCTCGCGGAACGCGGCCTCCCGCGAGGCGAGCTGCTCTTCCCGCTCCGTGATCGCCCGCGAGAGGGATTCCATGACCCCTTTGTCGGGGCCCGGGGTGGTCAGGGGCTCGTCCTCCGATGGCGGCGCCGACAGCTGGGTCTCCGTCGCCACGAGGGCGGCCTTCGCCCACGTCACCTCCTCCGGGCCGAGCGGACCCTTCGAGATGCACACGAGGCTCACCTTCTCCCCGTGGATCGGGGTGGCGCGCCACTCCCCGAGGAAGATCGTCTGCTGGTCTGCGATCCCGCCCGGGGGCAGTGCCGCCAGGAACTGGCTGTACTCCACGAGGCAGTTCTCGTCCACGAGGTACTCGCCGGCGTAGCCGCCGTGGGCATCGAGGATGAACACCTTCTGTAGGGTGGCCTTGACGGGCTTGTAGTGGGGGAGCGGCACGACCAAGTCTCCGCTAGGACCCACGGACTTCGTGCAGGCGAATATAATCTTGGTTCCGTGACTCCGCGCCGTGATAACCGCCCCGGGGAGGCCCACGGGGCCCCAGGCGGCTAGAGGATGATTCGCGCGTCCACGACCTTGCACCCCTTCCCCTTCTCAAAGACGAGGACGGGGTTCAGGTCGACCTCCTTGATCGCCTCGAAATCATGGGAGAGCTGGGAGAGCCGGAGGAGGGCGTCCCGCAGCGCGGCCACGTCCGAGGCCTTCTCTCCGCGGACACCTACGAGGAGCGGATAGGTCTTGATGGACTGAATCATCCGCGTCGCGTCCTCGTCCGTGATTGGCGCGAGCCCGAAGGCGACGTCCTTCAGGTATTCCACGTAGATGCCCCCGAGCCCGAACGCGAGGAGCGGACCGAACACCCTGTCCCGGGTCATGCCGAGGATGGTCTCCTTCCCCGCCTTCACGAACTCCTGGACGATCCAGGCGTCCACCGCCACGCCCGCCCTGGCGAGCCGTTTCATCATCTTCGCGAACTCGCCCCCCAGCTCCTTCGCGTCGCGGAGGTCCACCGCCACCGCATTGTGTTCCGTCTTGTGCACGAGCGCGGGACCGGTCGCCTTCAGCACCACGGGGAATCCGATCTCCTTCGCCGCGGCGTCTGCTTCGTCCGCGTCCTTCACGACTCGCGTCTTGGCGATGGGGAATCCGTATGCCGCGAGGAGGTCCAGGGACTCGACCTCCGTGAGCCGGTTCCGTCCCCCCGATCTGGCGGCATCGAGGATCGCGGCGGCCTTCGGCGAGTCCGCCATCAGGTCGGGGAATTCGCCGGCCTCCCGCGTCAGGTATCCATGATACCGGTACATCGCCGCCAGCGTGCGCGCCGTCGCCTCCGGGTACAGGTACGAGGGCACGTTGTGCTGCACGAGTTCCACGAACCCGGGCGACTCCTCGCTCCTCCCGAGGAACGTGCAGAGCAGCGGCTTGTCCGAGGTCTCCCCCGCCTGCCAGATCGCGCGGGCCACGTCGACCTCGTGCGCGACCACCGGCGGGACGTAGATCGCCACGACCGCGTCGACGTTCGGGTCTGCGAGGACGGCCTCGACGCCCTTGCGGTACTCCTCCGGCCCAGCCGAGGCGATCAGGTCCACGGGGTTCTGCAGCGACGCCTCGGGGGGCGCCCACCGCCGCATGGACGCGACGGTCTCCGGCGCGAGCAACGCCATCTCGAGGTCCAGCTCGATGAGCGCGTCCGTGCACATGATCGCGGGGCCGCCCGCGTCCGTGACAATCGCGACCCGTCGTCCCTTCGGCGGCGAGATCCGAGTGAACGCCATCGCGTAGTCGAACAGCTCGTCGATGCTGTAGGCGCGGATCACGCCCGTCTGCTGGAACACGGCCTCCGCGGCGACGTCCGAGCCGCCGAGCGAGCCCGTATGGGAGACTGTCGCCCGACCGCCCGCCTCCGTGCGCCCGGACTTGACCGCGATGATCGGCTTCTTCCGGGAGATCCGTCGCGCGAGCCGCGCGAAGTTCCGGGGGTTGCCGAAGTTCTCGATGTACATCAGGATCACGCGCGTGTCCGGGTCCTCCTCCCACGACATGAGGAGGTCGTTGCCGCTCACGTCCGTCTTGTTCCCCAGGGAGACGAACTTCGCGAACCCGAGGTTCAGGTTCTTCGCGTGGTCGAGAATCGCGACCCCGAGCGCGCCGGACTGAGACATGAACGAGATCGGCCCTCGGGGTGGCGGCGTGGGCGCAAACGTCGCGTCGAGTTGCACGTCCGGGTGCGTGTTGATCACGCCCATGCAGTTCGGGCCGACCATCGTCATCCCGTTCGACCGGACGATTTCCTTGAGACGTCGCTCGCGCTCCTCTCCCATGCCGCCAATCTCGCGAAACCCGGCGGTGATCACGACGAGGCCCCTCACCCTCTTCTTCGCGCACTGTTCCACCGCCACGAGCGCGGCGTCCGCGGGCACGCAGACGATTGCGAGGTCCACGGGCCCGGGGATGTCCAGCACGGTCGGATACGCCCGAATCGAGTGGACGGACTCGGCGTTCGGGTTCACCGGATAGATCGTCCCCTGGAACTCGTTCGCGATCAGGTTGTGGAGGATCGCGTACCCGACTTTGCCTTTCTGGCGGCTGGCCCCGATCACAGCCACACTCTTCGGGTTGAAGATCGGGTCGAGCCGGTCGCCCATGGAACGGAACGAAGACGGTGGCGGCGCATGAAGGTTCGCGTGTCGCGCGCGAGGCTCACGGGGTCTTGCCCTCGACGGAGGCGAGCCACCGCCGCACTTCCTCGATCGCCCCGGGGTCCTCGAGCGTCGTCACGTCCCCGATCTCCTGCCCGGACACGAGGGAGCAGATGACCCGGCGCATGATCTTCCCGCTCCGGGTCTTCGGCAGCTTGTCCGAGATGTACACGTCCTCTGGGCACGCGATCGCGCCGATCTCGTGCCGCACGTGATCCTTCAGTTCCGCCTTGAGGGATTCTGACGGCTCCTCGCCCCGCCTCAGCACGACGTACGCGACGCACACCTGCCCCTTCACGTCGTGCGGCCTCCCGACGACCGCGGCCTCGGCAACCTTCGGATGGCTCACGAGCGCGGACTCGACCTCCATCGTCCCGATCCGGTGCCCCGCGACGTTCAACACATCGTCGATGCGTCCCATCAGCCAGAAGTACCCGTCCTCATCCACGCGGGCACCGTCGCCCGTGAAGTACGCCCCGGGGATGCGGGACCAGTAGACCTCCGCATACCGCTCCGGGTCCTTGTACAAGGTCTGGAGCATCGCAGGCCACGGTTTCGTGAGGACGAGGTACCCGCCTTTGTTCAGGGGCACGGGGCGACCCGCCTCATCGACGACCGCCGCGGAGATCCCGGGGAACGGGCGCGTCGCGGATCCCGGCTTCGTCGTCGTGATGCCCGGGAGGGGGGTGATCAGGATCATCCCCGTCTCCGTCTGCCACCACGTGTCCACGATCGGGCAGCGCCCGCCGCCGATCACTCGATGGTACCACCGCCACGCCTCCGGGTTGATCGGTTCCCCGACGGTCCCGAGGAGGCGGAGGGAGGAGAGGTCGTGCTTCGCGGGCCATTCGTCTCCCGCCCGCATGAACGCGCGGATCGCGGTCGGCGCCGTGTACAGGATCGTGATTCCGTACCGCTCGACGAGGGACCACCACCGGTCCGGTCCCGGGTGGTCCGGCGCACCTTCGTACATGAATACCGTTGCGCCGTTCGCAAGCGGCCCGTACACGATGTACGAGTGACCCGTGACCCACCCGATGTCCGCGGTGCACCAGTACAGGTCCGTGTCCCGGAGGTCGAACACGAGTCTGGCGGTGGTCGTGACGCCCACGAGATAGCCGCCCGTCGCGTGCTGGATGCCTTTCGGCTGCCCCGTGGTCCCGGACGTGTACAGGAGGAAGAGCGGGTCGGTGGCCAGCACCGGCTCCGGCTTGCACCAGGGGTCTGCGTCCCGCATGGCCTCGTGCCACCACACGTCCCGGCCATCGCGCATCGGCACCTCCACGCCCGCCCGTCTCAGCACGACGACGTGTCGGACGATCGGGAGGTCGGCAATCCCTTCGTCAACCGTCTTCTTGAGCGGCACGAGGTTCCCCCGACGGTACCCGGCGTCCGCGGTGATCAGCACGGCGGAACCCGCGTCCTCCACCCGATCGTGGATCGCCCGCGCAGAGAAGCCGCCGAAGATCACGCTGTGGACGGCGCCGATCCGCGCACACGCGAGCATCGCGGCCGGGAGTTCGGGCACCATCGGCATATAGATCGTGACGCGGTCCCCCCGCCGCACGCCGAGCCCGCGGAGCACGTTCGCGAACCGGTTCACGTCCCGCCAGAGGGCGTCGTACGTAACGGTCCGCCGCTCGCCCGGTTCCCCCTCCCACACGATGGCGGCGCGGTGGCGGTTGGCGGTCTCGACGTGGCGGTCGAGGCAGTTCTCGGCGACGTTGATCCGCCCGCCCACGAACCAGCGTGCGAGCGGCGGGGTCCATTCCAGCACGCGGTCCCATTTCCTCGTCCACCGGAGGCGCGTCGCTTCTTCCGCCCAGAAGTCCTCGGGATTCTCCGCCGCGCGGCCGTAGATCGTCTCATCGTGCACGTGGGCCTCGCGGCGGAACCCGTCCGGCGGCGGGTACCGCTCCCGCTCCCTCAGGAGGTTGTCGATCGTCCCCCCGGAGACGACCATCCAAGGAGGATGGCCCGGCCGGTATTTATCGCCGACCCGGATCGCGCCGTGCCCTGTGCGATGACCGCCTAGTGAGGACCGGCCCTCGCCGAGGTCTTCTTCTCCTTGGCCTGGAGCTCCTCGTTCCGCTTCCGGAGCTTCTCTTCCCGCTGAAGCAGGTCCAGCGCCTTCTCCTGGAGGATCTTGATGCGCTTCTCGATGTCCTTCCGAGCCGCCTCGATGTCGAACGACGCCTCCTCCTCCTTCGCGGTCTTGGCATGGGAACGCTCGGCCTCCAGCTTCTTGCGGGACGCGCTGAGCTTGGCGGCCTCCTTCTCCAGGGCCGTCTCCCGGTCCCGGACGGCCTCCTCGTGCGCAATCAGATCGAGCGCCCACTTCTGCAGGAACTTCCGGTCCTTCTCAACCTGCTCCCAATCCACGCCACCCTTCGTGGATGCCTGCACAGCAGGCGACGGTGGCGCCTTCGGCGCTGTTTGCCGCGTTTCCAGGTCGGCGGCGAGGCGGTCCCGGTCCGCGGTCAGGGCTTTGACCGTCGCCCGCAGATCCTGGACCTGCCCCCGCAGCTCCCGATCGAGGGTGCGGACCTTCTCCTCTCGATACTCGACCTCGATGAGCCTCTTCCGCAGCGACTGCTGGCCCTCGGCGAGAATCCGCCTCTCGTCCTCCAGCTCCGCCAGGTTTGTCTCGATCCGGACCGAGGTCTCGGCCGGCGCGGGCTCGGATTCGGCCGCAGGTTCCATCGGCGGTCGTCCCTCCGCCCGGCGCTTGGCATCCTCGGCGGCAACGGCCGCCTCCCGCGTCACCAGCGCCACCGTGCGCGCCTCCGCCTCCGATGCAGCCCGCTCGAGCACCTCCTCGCGCCCCTCCAGATCCTTCGACCACGATTGGATCCGGACTCGCTCCCGCTCGAGGGACGACGCTTCGGAACGGAGGTGCTCCTCCAGCCTCTGGAGCTCGGCTGGATCCGGACCCTCGACCTGTGCATCGGCAATGGTGCCAGCGGGGGCGGCCGCAGCGTGCGGAACCATCGGCACGTCCTCGCTCCGATCCTGGACGGAAACCATGAGGAACTTCGCGTAGTGGACGTGGTCCGGAGTGATTCGACCTCGTGAGGCGAGGATGAGGCGGAGGTTGTTCGCGGGGACCGAGAGGACCCGGTATCCCGAAACCCTGGCCTCGGCCTCCGGTCCCCCGTGAGGGAGGCTTCCCGTGGCTTCGGCGAGCGTCAACGTGCATCGCGGATCGAGCACGAGCTCCTTGAGCGGAGTTCCCTGGGAGTCGAGCAGGAACGCCTTCGAGAGGCGGGCTCGGCGCGCGCGCACGAGACCAAGCAAGACGAGGGCGAGGGCGAGCCCCGACATGGCGATGCCGGCGATCTGTAACGGGTCTTGGAAGTACGCAGGTGGAGCTCCCCCGGCGGCCGCCAGCGCCATCGCGGGGAAGAGGGAACGTCCCTTCGATGTCGTGGGGCGTTCTTGCCGCCGTTCCGACCGCGGGAATAGCACCCGTTCACTCTCCGTTCCAGGGGTTCCTCTCGGTGAGTACCGGCTGTTGCGATGAGGATACTTAACCGGGACGACCTGGTTATCAGGCCCGATTTCACCCCTCGGGGTCTCGGAAGTGAGACTCAGCGGTGAGACCCATACAGGAACCCCTTTACTCGCCCGACGCGAAGTCTCTTGGTTAGAACACCGGGGCTCTCCTGCAATGGTACGGCGTAAGGGCCGGCGATACGGCCAGGCGGCGTTAGCTCTCGGGCTCGTCCTCCTCGCGTGTCTGCCCCTGCTGATGGCGGGGGCCGTGGCGCTCACGGTCGTCTTCCCCGCTCAGTCCGAGCAAGTGGTCCTGGGCATGACGACCGGGTTGAGCGGTGCCCAGTCCGACGATGGAATCCGGGAGCAGCTTTCCGAAACCGATACCGCCACGGATCCCTCCACAGGGCCGTCGAGTGAAACCTTGACGGCGGGTGCGATCATCGGCGGCGCGTTCCCCGCGGAGGTCGCGTCGGAGGACGGAGCGTTCCTACAGTATCGGGAAGTCCTGCCCCCGAGCACGGACCACTATCCGAGCTCCCAGACGACTACCACGGGCGCCGGGTGCGGGGGCGCGTTCCCCGCAAGCCT
>Ga0209324_10001295_pt1 | contig 17085 bp, 20 predicted proteins | sample Rifsed19ft3_FD_184015 | JGI IMG/M metagenome (GOLD analysis project Ga0209324, IMG submission 184015) | Soil microbial communities from Rifle, Colorado, USA - sediment 19ft 3 (version 2) | ecosystem: Environmental > Terrestrial > Deep subsurface > Rock core/Sediment | place: Rifle, Colorado...
GCCTCCTTTATAAATTATTTGGGTATTAAATATTACCGCCTTGCGGTATATTTAAAGGAGGCCTTAATGAGTATCAACGCGCTGCAGTGAAATCGAACCACACGACGCTGTTTGCGCAGCTGATATTTGGGTAGGTAAGGGGTCAAATCTTTACCCTTGACGGTTCTCTTCTGGGAATAGATGACTCTTTCAAACTGAGATCATTCAATAGCTCTATATGATATTTACTAAATGGTGGAATCCTGTCTTTTACATTAAAATAATAAGAATACTATCGAGAAACTTTAATTTTTTAAGAATATTTTAATGCCTTACCATGTAAAAAGAACTGATTTTGACAGTCTTGTTGAAAAGGCAGTTGAAGGTTTGAGGATATCCGCAAGCTTGTACTTCTGATTGTCTATGACATAAGGGATCATCATTTCTTTTTTCCAGTCATCTTGCGGAATGTTTCTATCCATTCCTTCCATACAAGATCAAACTTTGGAACCTCTTTCAGCATTGGCCCTAAACGATCTTTCCACACTTTCTTATTCCACTCCTTGAGCTTATTGGATGTCAACCCTTTAATATCTGGACTGATGTCCCTGATACGACACTTCTCTTCAAACATAGGCAATAACTCATTCCATGTGAAATGTTCCCCAGAATGACAGACCATATACCAGAGGTCGTATAAATCTCTCGGTCGTGGCCATTTCTTTTGCTGCTGGAGAAGGGAACGCAGTTTTTCAGCGACAATTTCTTTTTTCGAGTATGAGCGCACCTTGAAAGGGGAGAGGTCGGAATATCGAGATTTGATTGAACAGGCAACAGCTTTGTCAAGAATCGGTTCATCAAAGGTCAGGTGAACCTTAACCTGCGGCAGTCCCTGCCTTCGCGTACTACCCCTGCTATACTCCAAAGGAATCTCTATCTGAAAATCCCCCGGAATAGTGTGTGGCTTCCTAACCGCTATCCTTATTCCTGATTCGCTCTGGATCTTGTCCGCACTCTTTTGCAGTAATTGAAGGGATTTGTCGAGATTATCTCCACCCGGTTTGCAACTGAAGTCTATGTCCTCTGAGAATCTGTAACCTTCGTAATAACAATGCCTGAGACATGTTCCACCCTTAAATGTCCATCCATGACGCGTTAGTCCGAAACGAGCCAGTCCTGACAAAATCCACAGGATAACATAATCCTTTTCAGCCTGGTCGAAGCGGAGACTTTTTTGCTCTGCTTCGCGATGGAGTTCGGCAGTTGTAATCATGCCTTGATCTCTGTGTTAATTAGCAACCCCCATCTGCGGTTGTATTTTCCATGACGTGGAAGTGTAGGATCGAGTGGAGAAAAGCCCGGTGCAAGAGTGACTGCCTTTCGGAGTGATTCAACGTTTCCCACCCCTAATGTTTCCATCAAAAACCCAAGCCGTTTGGCAACAGCGCTGTTTCCTATTTTGACTGCGTATTTGCGGAGTTTGGATTCATTTAGTTGTGTCCAAACGGTGGACAATGCCTTGGCGATTTCCGCTATTCCTCCGACGTATTGCGGAAGATCCAATCCGTCAATGATAGTCTTCTCCCTGTCGGTAACCATAAAGGGCATCTCATCAATCCAGTCTTTTACAATGCCGAAAAACTTCTCGGGTCGTAGCGAGATAATCTTGTAGCTTACACCGAGCACCTCACCGGGCGGCCTGCGGACAGGATGATTGGTAGCCATAAACACAGTCCGGGGAAGCTGTTCGGTCATGCCATGATGATTAAGCGCAGACCAGTATGCAATTGAAGCAGGAGACACCAATTCCATGGCAACGATGAATTCATGAAGTTGAGGGGTTCGGTTTTCTCCTGATGAAAGCGGGATAACAGCAAACCTGCCACGTTTTATACGTCTTATCCAGCCTTTAGTTTGAAGACGTTCCAGAAATTGTCTTGTTGGATCGGTCTCTCGGTGGCCGAGGACACGACGCGCATCTACGATGCTAAACGTCGGGCGAACGCCTATTTTTGCAAGAAACTGCGCTTCCTTTCTGCCTAAAGGGCTTCTTGTTATATTTTGTGCGCCTTTTGTCATTCCTACAGCCTACCTATGGCATACATAATATAACTTTTTCAATAAAGGGTCAAGAGAATTATATGCTCAGAAGTTATACCTCTGGATATTGAAGTATGCTGTTACAACATCCATTGACTGGCCCTGATGATTCTTAAGAATCGCATTTAGGATATCCGCAAGCTTGTACTTCTAATTGTCTATGACATAAGGGATCATCATTTTCTAATAGAGAAATCCAAAGAGCCATAACGGTATTTTGTTCCCTATTCCAATCTCAGTATTATCAACCCCCAAAAAAGAATCCTTAATGTCTTTGATCTGGGAGAAGTCTTTATTTTTTCCTCCAATCTCAAAAGTGTATCTGCCGTCAACGAGGAAGTCTCCCTGTGCAGGTGATGAGATTTTGTGCGCGGTTTCTACTATATTCAGGAAAAAAGTCTCCCTTAGATTTCCGATCTCAAGTGGCATTCGACTTGATATGGCATGAATCAGATTCGGGTTATTCAGGTATATCTTTTCGGGCTTTTCAAGCTCTCTGAGCCCCCTGTTGCCTTTTGAAACAGTCAGTATAATCCCAGCGTCTTCAAGGTATTTAAGATAGGTTTTTAATGTTCTCTCATCCCCGACATCGAGCGTTGTCTTCAGTTTCTTCAAATCGGGGGTAAAGGGTACCGAAGACGCAATAATCATAAGGAGCTTCTTGATCTTCTTTATGCTGTTTCCACTTAATGAGGGATAGATGGCGATGAGATCGCTTTCAAGGGTTGTGTGGATGTTCTGTTCGAGGGTGAGGTAAAAAAGCTCTCTGTTTTTATATTCCCTGAAATAAGGATAGTATCCATACTCAAGATAGCTCTTAAAAAGAGCAAGAATCTTTTTGCCATTCTTCTCGACAGCGGTGGTAATGCTGTCAGCGATACGCTGGTGGTTATTTATAATGTTCTCAAGTCCTGCGCTCTTAAGATTAATTCCGAGTTCGATCTCGATGAATTCCCTGAATGACATTCCAAACATTTTGTATACAACGGCCCGTCTGCTCAGGTCATGGCTGCCTTTGTAGATCTCCAGTGCTGAACTCCCTGAAGCTACTATTGTAAGCTTCGGGAAGGTGTCGTAAATGCTTTTTAGTTCGGTTGACCAGTTAGGATATTTGTGTATCTCATCGAAACAGATCATCTTCCCGCCAAGGTTATAAAACTGTTCTGCTATCTCATAAAGAGAATGGCCGCCGACAAGAAAATGGTCAGCCTGAATATAAAGTGCACTATTTGTAAAGATGTCGTTCTTGTAAGAGGAAAGAATATGCTGAATAATAGCGGTGGTTTTGCCAACTCCCCTCTGCCCGACAACAATGGAAAAGCGGTTTTTAAGCGGGTATATCCGCAGAAAATATCTGACATATTCCCTGTTGTTTATCCTGATGAAATTCTGGCTGAGGCGAAACAGTCCCTCTATCATTCAAGCATCCCTTGATAGTAATGTATTACTATCATAGCAAATAAGCATTAGGATTGCAATACTATTACTGCAAAGCTCCAAATCATCGAAAGAAGGTGAGGGGTCAAAGAAGGTGAGGGGTCAAATCTTTACCATTGACGGTTCTCTTCTGGGAATAGATGGCTCTTTCAAACTGAGATCATTAACCCCTTGATTGCTATGAAAGGCGTGACTTTGGGGCTGCACTATGCAACCTGATTTTACCTCCGAGGACCTTGCTTTCGCATCATAATTAATAGAACTGAATAGCCTTTATCGAGTTTGCACGGCTGGTTGCCTGCGCAGGTTGTGAAGGCGTTAGCTGTAAAATTCATTTACTATCATCCCCTTGTTATGTGGTAAAGTATAAATTATTAACACAAAAAAGGGAGGAAGAATGCAAAGCGCAGCATTAAAGAGAGAAGCTAAAAAGGCAATAGACGAGCTATCAGAAGAAAAGGTAAAAGTTGCTATTGATTTTATAGACTACCTTAAAAAGAAAGAAGAAATAGAAGCGACCCTTGAAATACTGTCCAGTCGTGAAATTATGGCACAAATAAAGGAGGCAGAAAAGGCTATAAAAAAAGGCAGACTTAAAGAGTTTGTTCCATGGGAAAAAGTGAAACGTAATGTATAAAGTTTTTTCTCACAAAAAAGCAGTCAAATATTATGAAAGCCTTGATGATAAGACAGCAAAAAGAATAAATAAAGCCATCGAAGCAATGAGCAGAAATCCACTGGAAGGACTGCATATTAAAAGATTGAGGGGAACACAAGAAGGAAAATACAGATATGCAGTAGGAGATTTGAGAATTGTTTATTGGGTTAACGAAGAAGAGAAAACAATTTTTATTGAAGCGATAGGCCCAAGAGGGGATATTTACAAATAAAGTCAAGCTTCTCCTTAACAGTTTCATAAAGTCTTTTTTTAAAGCCCTTTGGATGATCAGCACTATACCCGACAGTTTCTAATAGGTGAAAGCCTGCCTTTTACATTAAAATAGTAAGAATTAATGATATTGAGAAATTTCTTAAACTTTTGAAAAAACTTTTATGCCTTATCATGTAAAAAGAACTGATTTTGACAGTCTTGTTGAAAAGGCTGTTGAAGGTTTGCCAGAGGAGTTCAAGCAATACTTCACAAACATAACCGTTATGGTTGAGGACTATCCAACAGGGGAAGATAAAAGTCTTGCAGGCTCAAAAGGTTTGCTTTTAGGTCTTTTCAGAGGAGTGCCTTACACAAAGAAAGGCAGTTTTTTTAACATCCCGTATCCACTGCCAGATAAAATTGTGCTTTTTCAGAAAAATATAGAAAGTCTCTGTTCATCTGAAAAAGAACTCATTGAACAGATTACAAAGACATTAGTGCATGAAGTTGGTCATTATTTCGGGTTTTCTGAAAAGGATCTGAGAAAGCACGGGTTTTAAAAAGAAGGGTTCAAGTGGTCTAGGGTTCAAGGATTCCAGTGATTAATTTTAACTCGAATCCTTGAATCCTTGAATCCTAATTCATCTGTTATAATTCTTAATGCCAATAAAACTTATCATGTTTGACCTTGACGGAACACTTGTCGATACAGTTCAGGATATAACAAATGCCTTGAACCACGCTCTTTTTTCACATGATATAAAAACCCTTACTGTTAAAGAGACCACTAAATTGGTTGGTGAAGGTGTTACAAGGCTTGTGGAGAAAGTTCTACCTGAAGGAAAGGAACATCTTAAAGATGATGTGATGAGGAAATTCCTTGGGTATTATTCAGAACATTTGATTGAGAATTCAAAAGAGTATCCGCATGTCAGGGAAACACTGGAGAATCTTAATCAGTTTAAGAAAGCAGTTATATCCAATAAGAGGGAGGCTCTTTCAAGAAGACTGCTCGAAGAACTTGACTTAGCAAAATACTTTGACCTTATTATTGGAAGTGACACAGCAGGAGAAAGGAAGCCCTCACCCATACCCATTCTCTATGTAATTTCTAAACTTGGTCTGAGCCCCGAAGAATCTATTGTCGTAGGTGACAGTTACTATGATATAGAGGCAGGGAAAAGGGCTGGCACAAAAACTGTTGCAGTAACATACGGATATCAGCCAAAAGAACTTCTTAAAGAAGCTGATTATTTAATAGATGATTTAAGGGAACTGGCACATTTGGTTCAGGAAATAGAATAGGATTAATAGATTTTTTACCCTATGGCGGATGCAGTATTTTCGCTCATTCTCGTCCCGATAAGATCGGGACTCCGAGGCTTTTGCCTCTTTATATTAGTAGTATATGCTGAAGGAATATCGGCAAAAAAATCCGCTCAAATACTACATCCGCCATTGATTTTATAGATAATGCAAGCTACTTGCTAGTGTCCTGTCCCTAACGGATCTATACATTATTTTTTTAGTCATTCCCGTGAAAACGGGAATCCAGTGGCTTTGGTTCTGGATTCCTGCCTCCGCAGGAATGACATATAAGATAAAGGTATTTATGGGACAGGACACTAGATATAAAAGATATTCAAAACGGCAGTTCCAATGACATCACCCTCTGAAAACTTTTTCTGTGGATAGGGCAGGGGCCGTACATCTTTATCATGTCGAGATGTTCTTTTGTGGAATAACCTTTATTTTTTCCAAAATTATAGTTTGGATATTGAAGATGGTAGTCCATCATAATCTTATCCCTTGTAACCTTTGCAACTATTGAGGCAGCAGCAACAGAGGAACTTTTATCTTCTGCTTTTATAAAGGATATTTGCCTTATTGGAATTGACGGGAGAGACAGGGCATCAATTATGAGTATATCAGGTGGTTGGGAAAGGCCTTCCACAGCATACTGCATGGCAAGTTTTGTTGACCTGAGGATGTTCAATCTGTCAATCTCCTCATGACTTACAATACCTATGCCGATGTCTTCAGAGATACGGAAGATCTCAGAGAAGAGGTGCTCCCTTTCCTTTTCAGGTACTTTCTTCGAATCTCTGAGCCCCTCAATTCTCACGCCTTTAGGAAGGACGACAGCTGCAGCAACAACCGGACCGGCCAAAGGTCCTCTTCCTGCCTCATCAATTCCGGCTATCTTTAGAAATCCTTTTTCCCTTAAGAGGTCGTCGTTTTGGTAGATGTCCATCCTTCTTTTTCCCTCTCCCTGACCTTTGCTGCCTTACCTTTTTTGCCTCTGAGATAATACAGCTTGGCTCTCCTTACACGACCTTTTTTCAGGACTTCTACCTTGTCGATAACAGGAGAATGGAGGGGAAAGATTCTTTCAACCCCTATGCCGAAGGACACTTTTCGCACCATAAAAGTCTCTCTTGTACCACCTCCCTTTCGGGCAATGACTATGCCCTCAAAGAGCTGGAGTCTCTCTTTGTCACCCTCAACAACCTTTACCGAGACCCTTACAGTGTCTCCAACCTCAAAGTCTGTGATATTTCTCTTAAAGCTTTCTTCAACAGCACCGAGTAAGCTCATTGTGATTCCCTCCTTAACTCAGTTAGTAATCTATTGTCTTCATCGCTAAGACTGATATTTTTAAGAAGATCAGGTCTTCTCTCCAACGTGCGTCGCAAGGCCTCTTTTCGTCTCCATAGCCAGATCTCCCTGTGGTTTCCGGATAGTAAAACCACAGGTGCTGCCATATCCCTGAAGACCGGAGGCCTCGTATAATGAGGGTAATCAAGTATTCCGCTGGAGAAAGAGTCTTCCTCTGCAGAACGTTCATCACCTAAAACGTCAGGTATCAATCTTGCGACAGCGTCTATTATAACTAAGGCAGCTAATTCTCCGCCAGTCAAAATATAATCTCCGATGGATATTTCGTCATCAACAAGGGCTGTTCTGACCCTTTCATCTATTGCTTCATATCTTCCACATAAAAATAAAAGTCTTCTGTTTTCCGCAGAAAGTTCCTCTGCCATCTTCTGGTTAAATATTTTACCTGCAGGGCTTAGCATAATCACTCTTCTTTCTGTTTTTTCAGGGCATATTGCTTCAATAGCAGCAAAAAATGGTTCAGGCTTCATAACCATACCGGCCCCTCCTCCATAGGGATAATCATCAACGGTTCTGTGTTTATCTTCCGTATAATCTCTAAGGTTATAGACGTTTATCTCGATGAGTTCTCTTTGAATAGCCCTCTTAAGGATTCCTGCGTTGAAGTAAGCATGAAAGATTTCTGGAAAAATTGTGATGATATCAGATTTCATAGTTACATATTAGACTAATTTATTTATTTTTCAATAGGCTGTTGAAAATAAAAGTGGGAAGCAAAAATCTTACTTCCCACTTCCCTATTGTCATTTTAGGGGTAAGGGACAAAGCCTTTATATTTTATTTTTTATTCGAGGATTTCAAGAACACAACGCTTGCCTATTTTAGTTCCTGATGCGCTGAGTATTGTCCTCATTGCACGGGCAGTCTTTCCCTGCTTACCTATAACCTTTCCGAGATCGCTTTGGGCAACCCTGAGCTCAAAAACAGTTGTCTTTTCACCGTCAACTTCGGTAACACTAACATCCTCAGGGTTGTCTACCAGAGCCTTAGCCATTTTTTCTACTAAGTCTTTCATCATTCTACCTCCATGCGAGTTTTGGACTGTCTATAGGCCAGCCCTTTGTATAAGCTTCTTAGCTATTACGGTAGGTTGTGCCCCACGCTGCAACCAAAATTTTGTTCTATCCAGATCAAGCTTAACTTCAGACGGTTCCTTCAGGGGATTGTATGTTCCAAGAATTTCAATGAAAGGTCCGTCTCTCCTTGCTCTGGAATCGGATACGACTATTCTGTAAAAAGGTCTTTTATGAGCACCTAACCTTGTAAGTCTGATTTTGACCAAACCCTCACCTCCTTAAATTGTAGAAATTTTAATATATCTTGTGTAGAAAGTAAAGGGGAGATTGAAATATTAAAGATTTATTGTTTTAATTACAGAAGTTTATTGAGAATTTTAGGTAAAGAAAATAGTCTTTTATGAGTTTCCTTGTCGTAATAAGAAAGTCTATCAAGCCCTCTCTTTTTAAGCCTTTTATTAACAGTATCAGGAGACATCTTTTTAGGGCTGTATTTCAGGGAGCCAACAGTGAATGCCCAGGGTGAACTAAAACTTGGTATAAACTCATAGTAGAAATCTGATACAGGAAAGATTTCAGAGAGCTTTTTGAAAACTTCAGTTGAGATACTCCTCTTTAAGGTATAGTGAACTTCTGTGGCGTGAGTAACAAATATTCCAGCAGGCTTCAATGCTTCTCGTACAGAAGAATAAAATTTTTTTGTATATAGCATCCGGGCAGGCCCTTCCTTAACAGGATCGCTAATATCAGCGATGATAACATCGAACAGAGCTCTTGTTCCCTTGATGTATTCTTTTGCATCAGCGAAGATCAACTCAACCCTGTCGTCATCAAAAGAACCACAGTGCCATTTTTTGAGATACTTTTTACAGAGATGAATAAATTCTTCGTCAATATCGATCATGACAACCCTTTGAACAGTTGGGTGTTTCAGGACCTCTCTTATGGTTGCTCCCTCACCTCCACCGAGGATTAAGATATGTTCAGGATCTGGATGCGCAATCATGGAAGGATGCACGAGGGTTTCATGGTAGATGAATTCATCAGTTTCAGCAGACTGGATTTTATTATCGAGAATGACAATACGGCCAAAATTGTAGGTATCAAAAATTTCTACTTGCTGAAAACTTGTCTTTACAGACAGTACATGTCTCTTTATCATGTGATATATCCATTTGTATCTGCTCTCTTTGTCGATGAACCAGTTATTGCTAATTTTTTGATTTTTCATAGAGCGTTTTTATTAACCCAAATAACGGAATTCAATAATGCAGATGTTGTGAAAAAATTATTTTTCAATACCTTAGCGTATATTTTAGAAAGGCAGGACATAGTATTTGAGCGGATTTTTTTGCTGATATCCCATTGAGAATATTTCTAATATAAAGAGGCAAAAGCCTCGGAGTTCCGACTTTGTCGGAACGAGAATGTCCGCACTCGGGCGGATTCGCCGAGGCGAAAGCGAAGATACTGTGTCCTGCCTGTATTTCATGGTTTATAAATAATTTTATTGTAAATAAATTTCTGAGCAATGTCTGCATTATTCGGATTAAATTGTCAGCTCTAAAAATCACCATTGCAGCTTTCTTTGCATAAGTTTCTCATACAAACTGGCAGGCATAAATGACTGCTGATGAATTTCTTCGTCGTAGTACTTAGTTTTTATATCAAATTTACGTCTTGTTTTACGTGGAGAAAGACTTTTTGATGCAATGGCAAATGCCCACCAATTTCCAGGGTATGTTGCTATGGGAGCAGTATATAAGTCGACCAAGGGAAAGACCTTCTTTAATATTTCCTGGATTTCAATGACCATATCTTTATGAAAATGAAGTGATTCTGTGTGTGTAACGAACATGCCCTCGTCTGTTAGACAATTTTTAACTGCTATAAAAAAATCTGTAGTGAAAAGACTCCTTGCAAAACCAATAATATCTGTAGAGTCAATTATCACAGCATCTATATCTGAATGGGGCCTTTTTATTACGAACTCTGCACCGTCCATAATCTTTATCTCGACACGGGGATCGTCGATACTGCAGGCCACAGTGGGAAAGAATCTTTTTGAAATATTTATCACCTCTTCATCAATTTCTACAAAGTAAACCTTTTCTACTGTTTTGTGTTTTAATACTTCTCTGACAACTCCTCCGTCTCCGCCTCCGATGACAATTACTTTTTTAGGATTTGGATGGGCATACATTGCAATGTGGGTGAGCATTTCGTGGTAAAAAAATTCATCTCTTTCAGTTAGCTGGACAACTTCATCAAGAATGAGCATTTTGCCAAAATGAGGATTCTTTATTACCATAATTTCCTGAAATTTACTTTTGCCTTTGTAAAGTATTTCTTCAACATCATAGCAATAATCTACTGGTGCATATGGTGCTTTTTCAAAAAATTTAATCATTATTTTATCCCTTCCTATATAAGTATTGTATTTGGTATAGAAAAACCATTGAATTCTGAAGCATAGGATACTGTGTAAGCACCGCTGGATAGTATGAGGATTAGATTACTGATATCCGGTTCAGGCAGTGCTACATTTTTGTCTATTACATCAAAGCTGTCACAGCTCGGGCCTGCTAATGTCCATCTTTTTTTGGACTTAGTATGCTTGTAGCTTTCAACGATATAACTGTATTTTATTCCCCCGACACTCTCCATGAGGCCGTTAAAAACGCCTACATCAATATAAAGCCAATCTTCATCTGACCTGCGAGCCTTCCCTATTACCGTTGTCACTAATATACCTGCATCTCCGACAACTGCCCTGCCTGGTTCGATATGTATCTCTGTATCTTTAGGGAAATTATCATAGATGAGGCTGTTAACATTTTTTTCTATCGCCTCAATGCTGACTACATTTTTAGTATAATTTATTGGATAACCTCCACCGATATTCAGAAGGGTCAACTTTATTCCATTCATTTCAGCCTCATTCCACAGGACCTTTGCCTTATCAAGGGCAATATGCCAGTTATAGATATTTGTGCACTGAGAGCCAACATGAAATGTAATACCTAAGGGATTGAGTGCCTTTTCCCTGGCATAAGAAAGGAGTGCTGCAGCTGCGTCAATTTCTACTCCAAACTTCTTGCTTAATGGCCACTCGCTGCCTTCATTTGGGACAGAAAGTCTTATATAGACATTACAGTGAGGAACATATTCTGAGAGCTTGTCTACCTCATCTGCAGAATCATAAGAGAAATAATTTATTCCGTAGGAGGCTGCAAGCTTCAAAAACTTTAAAGACTTTATCGGGTTGCTTGATATGATCCTCTCCGGCTCTACGTGCAGGGATGAAAGTATTCCCAGCTCCCCTTCAGAGGATATTTCAAAACCCATTTTGAGATCGTTGAGGAATTTGAGTATTTTGATATCAGGGTTAGCCTTGACAGCATAAAATACCTTTGAGTTTTTTATATGGCGGCCAATAAGTGATACTTTTTCTTTAACTCTTGTGCTGTCTATGAGGAGGGAGGGAGTTTCAATATTTTCTTTATCAACATATCTTAATACCTTAAACAGGGTGGATTCAGGGATAAGACTTGCATGGAGTTTCTCTACTTTAAAAGTTCTTAGCATTACAAACTTAATCCTTTAAAATTGTTATTCCCTGTAGTCTTGCTACAGGGTTACCATATATTTCCCTCACCCTTGACGGGGGAGGTTTACCCGCCTCTGGCGGCGCCGAAGGCGACCAGGGGTTAGGGTGGGGGTGATTATTCTGTTGTTTCACCCTCCCCTCAATCCCCTCCCGTCAAGGGAGGGGATATTTTAGATACCCCGCAGCTTGCAGGCTGTCCGACAATTGTCATCCTGAACTTGTTTCAGGATCTCGCGCAGTTGTAACATATTGAAAACATGAGATGCTGAAATAAATTCAGTATGACAAAATCCCTGTTTTTTGAATTGTAGGACAACCTCCTTTCTGCAGGGAGTATTCATTGTTCAGTTTAAAATTTTGGATTTTTATTTAAAGATATTTTAAATAAAATTGCAATCTATTTTTAAAGGCCTTTTCTGCCTCGAAGGAGAACTTTTGCTGACGAACGAATCGCTTCTGGTATATTTTTATTCCTTTCGAGTGATGCAAGGTCTTTTGTTTTCAGTCCACTAAGAAGTGAGATGCCAATACCAGCCGGGGTTTTGGGATTCGAAACGATTGCAAAGATGATAGGGTAGCTCTTCATCCATTCTCTCTTTTTTATAATTTTTCTGATTGCCTCATCAGATGAAGACCTTGATTTTGCAATGAGCTCGACCTCTGTTTCGGTAATTTTGGGATTTTCTAAAACAGTAAGTGACACCTCTCTGTTTGGATCTTTTATGAGAACAGACCTTACATCCCTTCCTCCTCTCAATGCGAGGAGTCTCTTATCAGAAAAGTTTAATCCCTGAATCTTCTGATAAATGGTCTGAGATCGCACATCGGGTGGTTTCTTAACTTTTTCAATTTCCCGAGGAGACATTGCAGGGACCTGAAGGACTTCTGCTGCCTGCTTTCTGACTGACTCAGGCGTAGAAGGGGTGTCTAAAAGGAGCTTGAGAATTTCAGGTCTGTTCATATTTGCTTTTACAATCTCCTCAAAGACTGAGGGATCAGAAACATCCTCAATTAGCAGCTCAATTACTTCCCTGGGGGATGATGATAAATCAACTTCCAAAAGTTTTTGTTCTTCCATTTCAATCTCCTTGCCACTTTATTATTTTTTCATATATAAAAAATATTCTATGTTACCTTTCCGTCCAGGTAGAGGGGACTGAAACATTTCAATGTTCCTGAGACCTACCTTTTCCAGTTCTATTCTGACACCTTCAACAGACTTCAGCCTCTTTTCCTCTTCCCTTACAATTCCACCTTTGCCTACTTCTCCTTTCCCTACCTCAAACTGCGGCTTAACCAGGGTAAGGACATCACCTCCTCCTTTGATAAACCCTAAAATGGCAGGAATTACTTTTATCAGAGAGATGAAGGATACGTCTATGGTTGCCATGTCCACAAGAGCGTTTCTGAGATCATCAAATTCCTGTCCTTTATATCTTTTTTCCTGATCTCTGAGTATTTTGTCAAGATATCTTATATTTAACCTTTCCATGGGAACAACCCTCGGATCTTTTCGCAATGACCATGCCAGTTGTCCATATCCAACATCTATGCAGTAGACCTTTTTTGCTCCCATTTTAAGCAAGCAGTCAGTAAAGCCGCCGGTTCCAGAACCAACATCCATAATAATTTTGCCCTCTATCTGAATATTGAAAAATATTATTGCTGCCTCAAGCTTGATGCCTCCTCTGCTGACATAAGGAATAGGTTCTCCTAAGAGAGATATGTCCGAGGTGTCGTTAACAGGTGTGCCGGGTTTCGTTATTTTTCCCCCATTGACGAAAACCTTTCCTTCTATAACGAGGGCACGAGCCAGCTCTCTGCTCTTTACGAGTTTTCTTGAAACCAGGATCTTATCCAATCTCTCTTTCAATGGCTGTATATCGGTTATTTACCCAAACAATGCAATTGAGATAATGCAGATGTTGTGAAAAAATTTATTTTTTGATACCTTAGTGTACCTTTAATAAAGGCAGGGCATAGTATTTGAGCGGATTTTTTTGCTGATATTCCATTGAGAATATTTTTAATAAAGAGGCAAAAGCCTCGGAGTCCCGATTTTATCGGGGCGAGAATGAGCGAGAATACTATGTTCTGCCTGTATGTCATGAATTAGATAATCTTGTCGATTATGAATGTTATGAGACAGCCTTTCCAATATCTATTATTTTAGATTTTCCAAGAAGATAAAGCGCAGCCTGATAAATACCTTCCTCATCGAGACCGTATTTTTTTCTTAACTCAGCCTGGTTTCCCTGTTCAATAAATTCATCAGGTATACCGATACGCCGGACCTTAACATCAGGAACCTCTGCATTGTCCAAAAACTCAAGTACAGCGCTGCCAAAACCACCAGCAAGGACATTCTCCTCTATCGTGACTATTCTCTTTATCTTTGAGGCGATAGAAAACAGGAGATTCCGATCTATAGGTTTTATAAATCTTGCATTGACAACCATTGTACTAATACCATCTCTTTCGAGCAGCTCTGCTGCGGAGAGAGCCGGGTAAACAGTATTACCTATAGCTATTATGGCTATGTCGTTACCTTGAATTAATATTTCTGCCTTACCTATCTGAATTTCTGGTTTCTGACCTCCTAAAAGATGCAGATTAAATTCTGGTTTCTGACTTATCTTTCCTCTCGGATATCTTATGGCTACAGGTCCGTTATGTCTAAAGGCAAACTCAAACATGGACCTGAGTTCTGAACCATCCCTGGGTGCCAAAATAACAAGATTCGGTATTTGCCTGAGATAGGTTATGTCAAAGACACCGCTATGTGTAGGTCCGTCTTCTCCAACGATACCAGCTCTATCAATAGCAAAAACAACAGGAAGGTTCTGGAGGCATACATCATGTACTATCTCGTCAAAAGCCCTCTGGAGAAAGGTTGAGTAGATAGCAACGACAGGTTTCATACCTTGAGTTGCAAGCCCTGCTGCAAATGTTACTGCATGGGGTTCTGCAATGCCGACATCATAGAATCTGTCAGGATATCTTTCTGCAAACTTTTCAAGGCCTGTACCTTCCTTCATAGCTGCAGAAATAGCAACTATCTTTTCATCTATGGCAGCAAGGTCTGTCAGAATATTGCCGAATACATCACTGTATGTAGGTTCATCTCCTGTTATGAGGGATCCTGTTTCAACCTTGAAGGGACCGATTCCATGGAATAAAGAGGGACTCTTCTCTGAAAACTTATAACCTTTGCCCTTTTTTGTTACAACATGTACAAGGGTAGGGGTGGATGCTGTTTTTATTCTCTTAAGTGTTTCAATTAAAAGTTCGATGTTATGTCCATCGATCGGACCGACATAATTGAACCCGAGTTCTTCAAAGATGATTCCTGGCAGGAAGAGTCCCTTGAGCATCTCCTCTGCCCTTTGTGCTATCTTTGCAGCCCTTTTTCCCAATCTAGGAATTCCCTCGAGAAAAGATTTTGTCTCTTTTTTGAATTTCCGGTAGAACTCCCCCGTTAAAATTCTGTTGAGGTAAGCAGAGAGGGCACCGACATTCTGTGAAATAGACATCTCGTTATCATTCAGGATTACTATGAGGTCTTTTTTGAGGTGACCTGCGTTGTTTAATCCTTCAAAGGAGAGACCCGATGACATTGATCCATCTCCGATAACAGCTATGACCTTGAAGTTCTCACCCTTTTTATCTCTCCCTTCGATTATTCCGAGAGCAGCTGATATGGATGTGGAACTATGTCCGGTGCCGAATGGATCATGTTCACTTTCTTCTCTCTTTGGGAAACCGGAAATGCCTTCATATTTTCTGAGAGTAGAGAACTTTTCGTATCTGCCTGTGAGGAGTTTATGGGAATAACATTGATGACCAACATCCCATATTATTTTATCTACCGGTGAATTGAATACATAGTGGAGGGCGATTGTTAATTCTATAACTCCAAGGTTTGAGGCTAAATGTCCTCCATTTATTGATAACTGTCCGATTATTGTTTCTCTCAATTCCCGCGCAAGTTCCTTGAGCCCTGATGGAGTAAAGCTTTTTAGATCTGATGTTTTTTTTATCGATTCAAGATACATCAGGCTCTCCTTTTTAATAGGTAACGTGCTATTTTTCTTAATTGGTCTGCCTCAGAAGAGAATATCTTAAGTGAATCTATCGCATCTGAGATTAAATCTTTAGCTTTCTGCCGTGACTTTTCTGTTCCACATAAGGCTGGATAGGTCATTTTCTTCATTTTTATATCCGAACCTGCAGTTTTGCCAAGTTCCTCTGCATTTCCTTCAATATCAAGGATATCATCAATAATCTGGAATGCAAGCCCAATTCCTGTGCCATATTCTGTAAGGGCTTTTAATTTCTTTTCTTTAATATTAGCAAGTATTGCTCCCATTCTTACAGATGCAGTTATAAGGGCTGCAGTTTTGTGAAGATGGATAAAGTTAAGAGTATCTTTATCAGGTTCTATGCTCTCTGAAAAAATATCCAGGGCCTGTCCGCCGACCATGCCGTGTACACCAGATGCTAAGGAGACTTCCCGTATTATCTTTATTAGATCGGATGGTTTTATCTCTTTACGTGAGAATACCCCCACCCTAACCCTCGCCCTTGAAGGGGGAGGGGAAGGAGGGGGAGAAGCTTTATTAGGTAATGAGTTTGATAGCATCAAGAAAGCCTCTGTGAGAAGGGCATCGCCTGCCAGAATAGCCATTGCCTCTCCGAATACTTTATGGTTTGTTGGTTTCCCTCTCCTGAGGTCATCATTGTCCATGGAAGGGAGGTCGTCATGAATAAGGGAATAGGTATGTATAAGCTCAAGGGATGTAGCATAAGGTAAAATATCTTTTGGATTTTCTCCACATGCCTCATAAGATGCAAGGGCAAGGATAGGGCGGATTCTTTTCCCTCCGGCAAAAAGAGAATACCTCATTGCCTCATGAAGGACAAAGGGTTCTGAAGGAATACTAAAATATGATTCCAGATATGAATCAATCAATTCACGTTTTTCTTTCATGTATGACTTTATATCAAACTTGACCATTTTCACTGGAAACACCTTTTCTTTTAATTATAATCGTCAAAATAGAGATAGAATCATAAATTGTAATAAATAACAGATTAAACAGGAAAGGCTGATGAAGAATTTTTATACGACACCTTAAAGTAAAACCTTTTGAGGTATAAACGAATAAACCTTTAATCTTTAAGTAACTTGCGACTGCCATACAAATAATCTGTCGATTATAAAAATTATGAGACAGCCTTTCCTGGCTCATTTTTGATTTTATTCCCACTCTATAGTGCTTGGTGGCTTTGAACTTATATCATAAACCACTCTGTTTACCCCTTTTACCTCGTTTATTATCCTGTTTGATATTATCCCCATGACATCATAAGGTAATCTTGCCCAGTCAGCG
>Ga0209324_10001304_pt1 | contig 17033 bp, 16 predicted proteins | sample Rifsed19ft3_FD_184015 | JGI IMG/M metagenome (GOLD analysis project Ga0209324, IMG submission 184015) | Soil microbial communities from Rifle, Colorado, USA - sediment 19ft 3 (version 2) | ecosystem: Environmental > Terrestrial > Deep subsurface > Rock core/Sediment | place: Rifle, Colorado...
ATTAATTTCCTCACACTAACCCCATCCTCCTTTCTCCATTTTCTAAACCACCGACAACTTTTGCTTCCTTCCAAGTCCTTATCAACCTTGTAACTTCTTGTATAGATGGAAAATCCCCCGTGATTACATGAGTTCTCAATACGTGCTGAACTGCTCCCTTCATTTCAGCAAATGTATCAGCATTATTTATGAGTGTTTCTCTCAGAGGTAGTGGTAGATTAAGGTCTAGGCCGTCAAGATATCTAGACAGCACTAACTCTTTTGCAGTTTTAGAAGGCTTTCCAATCTCTACCAGGTAGTCAATTCTCCCAGGACGCAGCAGGGCTTTTTCTATAACGTCTACATTGTTTGATGTGGCGATAAGTGCGACCTTCTCTACCTGTGATAACCCTTCAAATGTCTCAAGCAAGAATCCGGCTAAGCTCATCGCTGATTCTTGCCGGTCTTTAAACTTAATGTCTATATCTTCTAAGAGTAAGATGCAAGGGAACAAAGCCTTACAACTGTTTAAAAGGACTGATATATTGAAATGCTCAAGGCATTCCTGATAAACCTGGACTATTGTAAATTTTCTCTCACGGAGAAGCTTGTTAAGATAGCTCCTTAGGACGAAAGTCTTTCCTACTCCAGGAGGGCCATAGAATAGTATCCCGAGCGTATTGGAAAGATTGTTTTTTGAAAATTTATTACAAAAGTCGTCAAAGTTCCATAAGGAGTATTCTAATATAGTTAGAACTTCTTGAGGTAAGGTATCTTTTATCTCATCAAAGTTTGGACTGCTTAGGCTGTTTTGAGTTCTATATGACTCAGTTCCCTCAATAAGTACGTGTTTATTTTTATACTCTTCAAGAAATGCCTGAGAGAAAAGGTTCTCCAATTCATCCAAATCAAGCGTAGTTATAACTTTAAATGTATAAGGGCTGTAGAATCTACCTAGTTCTGTTTCGACGTAAATAAGCTCTCGACTGGGACGATGGAAAAATATCCCTTCAGGATGAGCAATTTCGTATCCATTCTTTCCTAAAACTTCTTTAAGTCTTCCTAAGGCAAAGAAATGGAGTGGACAGCAAATTTTATATGTCTTTATAGATTCATCTAAAACTGGCGATATAAACTCTTTAATATCTCGCTCCATAATTAAAACCTCCCTTTCTTCAATGAAATTAGGTGGATACATTGTAGGTTCAAAAAACGTGCCAAAAGGTGTGAAATCGGTAGAACTTTTCACGATCAGCTCCCCTAAGAGGCACATAGTTTTCTCTCTCAGTTCCCTCCATTACTTAATTAAACCGCCTTTTGATAACCTTTCTTTAAGTTCAACTAAATCCAACTTTAAAAGTTCAGCTAGTTTTTCGAAAGAAATCGTTCGTTCTGTATAAGCTTGGACTGCTAGCTTGCAGTATCTCTCAGAGAGACGCTCAGGTTCTTTTACGCTCTCCTCTGTGAAACCGAAAAGAGCTTCTTCTACTTTAGCGGGGTCTGTCTCTAGTAGTTCCTGAAGCTTGGGTCTTCTAATGAATCTTAAATCCTTTAGTCTGTAGAGCATTGCTTGGTAGCTCACACCAAAGTATCTTTTGAGCTGCACAACCTCTTTAGCCTCTAGCCTGTTTTTTGCATAAAGACTTACAAGTTTTGAGACACTAGCCTCTGGCATAAGGAAATTTGCTGCGAATAAATTGGCAATGCGCTCTATTGGTTTTTTAGGCTCTCCACTGCCGTTTGTTATAACCTGACAAATCGGATAACCTTTTTCTCTGTCCTTTAGGTAATGACAGTACTCGTGGGCTGCTGTAAAAAACTGTCTGCCTTTACTTTGAGATGAGTTTATGAGCATAAAAGCCCCTTTATCTCTGCTGTAGATAAAAGCACCGTCAACCGGGGATTCTTCCATGTTCATCCTTACAACACGAACCCCTTGAGTTTCCATCAGGAGAAAAATGTCTCTTATAGGCTCTTCCCCTAAGCTCAATCTTCTTCTCTCATCTAGGGCCAATTTTTCGGAATACTGGTATGTCTGACTGAAGTTACTTAAGATACTGGAGGGCGGGTCGGGATAAATAGGAGCAATAGGGTGGAGGATTTCTCCTGTAGCTTCTTCTAAGAAGTAATAATCCTCACAGAATTCCTTGAACTTTCTGATTTCTTCTTTGTCTTTCTCGTCCACTTCCGCTGTTCTTAGAGCTAGAGCGAAGTCTTCTCTTTTAGTGTCCATGAAATAACTTGCTTCTTTACTGAAAACTGAAGCAATTTTCGACAGTACTTCGAGGCTGGGATTTCTTTTGCCCGACTCAACCATTGAAATAAACTCCTTCGATACTCCCACTTTTACAGCAATCTCTTCCTGTGTTAATGCCTCAGATTCTCTCAGACTTTTAATTTTTTCCCCAATCATTTCAGTTAACCTCTTTTGTTAAATGCCGTAATAATATAACTAATAGTTAACTTTTGTCAAGTGCACTACAAAAATTTGATAATAAGTTTGCTTAAATATCCGTTTATGAAGAGCTGGAAGTAGCTCTGTGAAACTATACTAAGCTTATAACCGTCTAATAGTAGGCAAAGACTAGTATATTACTTTGTATTGACAGTATATTACTTTTATTTAATAAAAATCGTGCTTACGTGAGGTAATTCATAATGAAGGAATACGATATTATCATAATCGGGGCAGGAAGTGGTGGACTTAACATCGCAGGTTTTATGAATCGTGCGGGTTTTAAGGTGCTTCTTATTGACAAAAGTGACGAACGTATCGGTGGTGACTGTCTAAACTCCGGTTGCGTACCGAGTAAGGCATTGATACATGTTGCTCGTCTTCTGAAGGATGCAAATGAAGCAAGTAGGTTCGGTCTTACTGTCAATGGGAAAGCCGACATCAAAAAGGTATTAGGCTATGTAAAGGAAAAACAAGAAGTTATTAGGGTTCATGAAAATGCAGAGCACTTCCGCAAGATCGGAATGGACGTTGTGCTTGGAGAAGCCCGGTTTGCAGGCCCTGATTCTGTAACAGTTGGAAATGAGACATATCGTGGCAAGAAAATAATCCTAGCGACTGGCTCTCGTCCACGAAAGCTGGATGTACCAGGGATAGAAAAGGTGAAATATGAGACTAATGAAACAATATTTGATCTAGATAAGCTTCCCGATCATCTGGTTGTTATTGGCGGCGGGCCAATTGGGATTGAGCTAGGTCAGGCTTTCCGGCATCTCGGTTCAAAAGTTACAGTAGTAGAGATGGATACAAAATTTCTACCAAAGGAGAGCCCAGAGATTGCAGATGTGCTGCGACGACGATTGGAATCCGAGGGAATAAGTTTCATTTTCAATGCAACTGTTAAGGAGTTTACCTCACCTAATCAGGCAGTCATTGTCAACAAGGATAAGAAGGAGATACGAATCGATTTCGATACTATGCTCGTGAGTATCGGGAGGGACTATAATATAAATGGTTTATCTCTCGAGAAGGCTGATATAGAACTTGATGAGACTGGAAAAAGGCTCAAGGTAGATGAGCACCTTCGCACAACAAATAAACGCGTCTATGTTTCTGGGGATGTCGCTGGCTCCTACCAGTTCACTCATGCCGCTGAGGTTCACGCAGGTGTCATCATCAACAATTTCTTCTCTCCATTTAAGAAAAAGCTTAACAATGACCATATGGCCTGGGTGACCTATACAACTCCGGAGATTGCTACTTTTGGCTTGAATGAGGAAGAGCTTAAGAAGCGCGGAATATCATATGAAAAAATTGTTTTTGATTTTAATGAGGATGACAGGGCAATTGTTGATGAGGCTCAGGATGGAAAGCTTCTGCTATTCATTGCAAAAGATAAAATCCTCGGTGGCTCTATGGTGGCGGAGAACGCTGGGGAGTTAAGTCAGGAACTCATCCTTGCTAACTCAAGCGGGCTTAAGCTAAAGCATATCTTTGGCAAGGTATACCCGTATCCTACAGCAAGCCGAGTGAATAAAAGGATTATCAGCTTATACTACGCAAATAAGTTGACCCCTTTTGCAAAAAGGGTATTGCACCTTTTCTATGGATGAGTTTCCTTAGAATTTTTGAAGTTGCCAGGTTTTCTGGAAATAAAGAGGTGATTTCCGGCACGGCCTTCGTCAATAAGGCGAAGATAGGTATCAAAGTAGATAATATGGTAATCGGTGTTTTCTTTTCCTTGCTCCTTTACAATAGCGTCGTAATGTTTTTTATAGGCATCGCCCCATAACTTATTTTGAATTCTAAAATCCTCTACGTATTCAGTGACCTCGAGTATACGAAATCCGGCTTCCTTGAGTTTAGATTTATAACCATCTACCGTGTCGTAGTATTGTGGAATAAGATAGCCGCGAGCCATGTTCTCGATAATCTCAGGATCATCTGGCATATCTATGGTACCACTTAATAAGGCAAATATACCGTTAGGTTTTAGAACACTAATGACCTGTTGGAAAAGTCCTATCTTGTCCTTGAACACATTCATTACATTGATGCTAATTGCTAAATCAAAAGTGCTATCTGGGAATGGCATTTCCATAGCGTCACCAAGATGGAAGGTTACACGGTCACTCAGGCTAGACTCCTTTGCAAATTTTCTTGCCCGTTCTACTCCAACATCTGAAATATCTATCCCCATTATACGGCATCCGGTTTTTTCAGCTATGTAAATAGCTGGACCTCCTACGCCACTTCCGATATCCAATACATAGGTGTCTCTCTTTATACCGGTTTTTCGAATTAGCTCATCAAGATACCACGGTGTGATAAAAGACTGTTGTCCAATATCCTGGTCTCCCCAGATGCTTTTTCGGATTAGCTGATTGGCAGGACTATCTAGTTTATGTAACGTTGAGTAATCAAGTCCCTTATTTGTTTCCATTTTCTCCTCTCCTTTAACTTACTCATTTTATTAGATAATTCAACAAATCCAAGAAATCTGATAAAATCTCGTTATGGAAAATTTTTATAATTTATTTGCTTTTCAGATTAATGAAGCTATATTTAAATAAGCATGAAATATCTAAGCTTTTTCTTAGCCCTAACCACATTTCTCTGCTACACAGGTATTTGTGCAGATGTCAGTTACTCAAATAATACTAGCGAGATAACAACAAATACGAGTTGTCACGGAACTAAAAAGCAAGACACTTCCAGCTCAGCAATTTCCTACAAGAACTCAAATCATATAAACCATAAAATAGATATGTGCCAAGTTGCACTTCCTAATGCTCCACAAGGTTATGATTTAAATCAAAGTCATATTATTTTATCTTCACTGGCTGTTTATGTGCCTATGTTAGAAATTAATAAAGCTACTGTACTTGTCTTTAGTTTTAACATTAAGGAACACCATCCACCTGAGTTATTTCTATCTAATTCTTCCTTCTTACTTTAATATCCACCCTGGTCTAACCTCTGCTTAGTGTATAGCTCTAAAAGTCTATCACTATCTTTATATCGTTATCTGACTTCCCGGCAGAGGTAAGGTACCAAATAAATCCTTTTATAAAACTGTAAAAATAAGGTAGGAGGTGTAGAGCCACGGGGAAAAGAGTTAAGGGCAAAAAAATAATTAAGGGAATCAGTATTATGCTAGGTTTGCTGATTTCATTAGTCTTTACAGGGTGTGCACGCACGAAAGGGGAGTTTATCAAGCTCAGCACTGACATTTATCCACCAAAATCGGAGGCCCAAGAGATTCTACTTATTCAGAACGGTATTGATAGATCCTACAAAGAGATTGGTCTTGTGAAGGCAAAGGGAAATCGGTATACCAAGGATGAGGAATGCCTTGAGAAGATACTTCAGATTGCCAAAGAAGCTGGGGCAGATGCGGTTATAAAAGCCCATGTGGAAAAAACGGAGAGGTTAGTTTCCCGGCAAATCACTGCGGGTAAGTTCCCCATGTCCAGGAAATATAAGGTAAAAGAGCCAGTTTGTGAGGGAACTGCCGTTGTATTTACGGGAAATGGAGCAAGGTAGTAGTTATATAAAAATTCTTCAAAAAGGAGGCTACAAACCATGATTAGACCTAGTAAGTCGCTTATAGCTTTGGGAATAGGTGTGTTCTTGCTATCTATCTCCGTTACTTTTGGAGAGACTAAGGATAGGAAAGAAGTTACGATCAAAGGTCGGGTTATAGACCCGGTTTGTTTGATAACCATGAACATGAAAGGAGAGGGACACAGAGAATGTGCTCTTAATTGTGCTAAGGCTGGAGAGGACTTGGCACTCATGGATGAAAAAGGAAAAATCTATCCTATCCTTCCGGAGAAAGCTGTTACAAATCCTAATCAACCTGTTCTCGATTATGTTGAGAAAACAGTCACGGTTAAAGGAACACTTATCGAAAGTGGTGGGGTTAGTTATATCATGATTAAAGAGGTTAAAGGTAGTTAATCAAAATTTGATCAGATAAGGAGGTGATAAATATGAAAAGGATATTACCGCTAGCAATAGCTTTCGTAGTACCCATTTTGCTTTTCTCTTTCTTAGGAGTGTTTCCTGGAAGTGCTTCTGAGGAAGAAGATGTTGACAAAATGATAGAGACTGCCACAACCCCTGAGGATCATATAAAGATTGCAGAGTATTATGAAAAACAAGCCAAGAAAATGGAGGAAAAGGCAAGGTTGCATGGCACCTTGGCTGATTCGTACAAGAATAGAGGTAAGCCTTTTTCTGGACTTGCTAAACACTGCTCTGATCTTTCAAAGAAGTATATGGAAGCTGCTAAAGACTATAAGACTATGGCGATGGAACATATGAAGATGGCTCAGGATATGCAAAAGCAGTAGCAATGGCTTCCCCAGGTGTGGAAGAAACCTCTCCTGCCTGGGGAAAAGCCTATAACATTTATTCTGCATAAGATTTACGCGTGTTGTGAAAAGCTTTGAGTGGATTTCTATAAGGAGGTGTAAAGATGAGACTCGTTCTAGCATTAATAATAGTCTCAATTGGGCTTAGTGCTTTTGCCGATGAGACTACGCCCCTTAAATCCCTTGTCGAAGAAGCCTTGGAGAAAAACCCTGAGATACTGAGAGCAAAAGCCGAGTGGGAAGCAGCTACTAAGCGTCCCTCTCAAGCAGGTTCCCTTCCCGACCCAATAGTTGGAGTTGGTTGGAGAAATGTAAGATTTGATCGTATAACCCTTACCGAAGACCCAAATAGTATGGTTACGTTCTCACTCTCACAGGAATTTCCCTTTCCAGGAAAGCTTTCCCTTAGAGAAAAAGTAGCTCAAGAGGAAGCGCAGGCTCAGGAAAAATTGTATGAAGCTACTTTAAGAAGGGTGATAGCAGATCTTAAAGAAGCCTATTACAACTGGTTCTTAGTTGATAAGTCCATAGAAATTACTCTTAAAAATAAAGACCTTCTTGAAAAATTTCTAAAAGTTGCTGAGGCGAAATACGCTGTAGGGAAAGGAATACAGCAGGATGTGTTAAAAGCTCAGGTGGAGGTATCAAGATTTATTGAACAGCTTCAGCTTCTTGAAGAAAGAAGGGGAATTGTAGAAGCCAGAATAAGAAGCATATTAAATCGTCCACCTGATTCTCCACTTGTAAAGCCGGAGGTTGTAGAGAAGTCTCCCTTCATTCTAACAGCGGAGGAGCTTTATAAGCTTACTAAAGAAAAAGCTCCCCTTCTTAAGGTGAAGGAGAATCTTATTGATAGACAAGAAGAGGCCTTAAAGCTTGCCAAGAGGGAGTACTATCCTGACTTTGCTTTAGGGGTTGCCCCTGCCGTAATGGGGATGGAAAGTGGTGGGGTGGAAGGTGCCTGGGAGGTAACACTTGGGGTAAAAGTGCCGCTCTATTTTTACCGCAAACAAAGGTTTGGAGTTCAGGAGGCGGTTTCACAGCTTCAGGCGGCGCGGGAAGATTACACAAGCACAAACCAATCCTTATTTTTTAACGTTAAAGATCAATACCTGGTTGCTAAGACGTCGGAGAATCTTCTCAAGCTTTTTCAAGAAGGTATAATTCCACAGGCTGCTTCATCACTTGAGTCCGCAATCACAGGGTATCAAGTTGGGAATATAGACTTTCTTACGCTCCTGAACAATCTTGTAACTCTTTTTAATTTTGAAATCACATATTATACGTATCTTACGAACTATCAGACAGCACTCGCAAGAATTGAAGAAGTTGTTGACATGCCTTTAATTAAGTGAACTTTGTAAGTAATAAGGCTCAGGAGGTTTAAGAAATGAAAAAAACAGGTTTGAGTAAAGTATTAAAGCTCGGTGCGCTAGGGGTTTTAGTTCTTATTGTATTGGTATTTACCCTTTTATATATGTCGAAGACCGAGCTAAATGGGGAAACCAATCAAGGAAAAGGCATGGAGAGTGCTGCTCCAAAGGAGATGCTTATGGGTAATCAGGGAGTGGAAGAAGAAACAGAGCACGAAGGGATGAAGATGGAAGAGGAGAAAGGAATAGAAACTCCGCAGAGCCCTGAGGGATTTACAGGAGTTCAGATAACCCCTGAAAAACAGCAGCTTATAGGGGTTAAGACTGATGAAGCGGCTACAAGGAAACTTATAAGGGATATTAGAACAGTTGGGATAATTGAGGCTGATGAGACAAAGATTGCACGGGTTAGTATAAAATTCAGTGGGTGGATAAAGGATATGTTTGTGGATTATGTGGGGAAATACGTAAAGCGCGGGGAACCGCTCTTTACAGTTTATAGCCCCGAGCTTGTCTCTACTGAAGAAGAATACCTTCTTGCCCTAAAGGCACAGGACTCATTTGGAAAAAGCTCATTTCCGGAAATATCTTCAAGCGCAAAATCCCTACTTGAGGCTACGCGTAGAAGGCTACTTCTCTGGGACATTCCGGAAAGCGAGATACAAAGAATTGAGAAAACAGGAAAGCCTCTTAAATATCTTACTCTTTACTCACCTATAAGTGGCTATGTCACAAAGCGTGAAGCCTTTCCAGAAAAGATGATTGTGCCCAATGACGTTGTGTTTGAGATTGTGGATCTATCAACCGTGTGGCTTCTTGCAGACATCTATGAATATGAGCTTCCACTAGTTAAAGAGGGACAGGAAGCGACCATCACTCTTTCTTACTACCCGGAAGAGGTTTTCCATGGAAAGGTTACCTACGTTTACCCCACCCTAGAGACAAAAACCAGAACAGTAAAAGCGAGGTTTGAATTTGGGAATGAGGATATAAAACTAAAGCCGGGTATGTATGCCAATGTGGAATTAAAGGTTCCTCTTGGAGAGAGCCTCTCTGTATCAGAGGATTCCGTCATTGATACAGGAGAGAAACAAATCGTATTTGTTGCAATGGGAGACGGCTACTTCGAACCCAGAGAAGTTAAAGTCGGACGTAAAGCCGAGGGGTACTATGAAGTTTTAGATGGGGTAAGAGAAGGTGAAAAGGTTGTAAGAAGTGCTACCTTCCTTGTAGATTCCGAAAGCCGTCTTAAGGCAGCGCTAGAAAGTTTTGGTATGCCTGGACACGAAGGAACGGAGCCTGTTTCCGAAGCTCCAAAAGCAGATCCAAAGGAAGTCAACATCTCCTTCTCAACAGATGGTGAATTCCCCAATGTAGGTGACAACACCTTTAAAATCACTGTGACTGATATGAATGGGGATCCTATAAAAGACGCTAAAGTAGATATTCTGCTCCATATGCCTGGTATGCCCTCTATGGGAATGCCTGCTATGAATATCCCGGCTATAGGAAAGCCTGTTAAGGATGGTTTATATGTGGCAGAAGTCAATATTCCCATGGGTGGGCAATGGCATGTAAGGGTTACTGTAACAAGACCCGGAAAACCTTCTGTCTCAAGCGTCTTTGAGATTAATGCAAGTTAAAGGAGTAAGAGCTTATGATTAATAGGATTATCGAATTTTGCGCCCATAATAGATTCATCGTGTTCCTCTTTATCAGTATGGCCATATTCGCCGGACTCTACTCGATGAAAAATATCACGCTTGACGCCATTCCTGATCTCTCGGACACGCAGGTAATAATCTACTCACGCTGGGATCGTAGCCCCGACATCATGGAAGATCAGGTCACCTACCCGATTATCACCGCCCTACTCGGTGTGCCCAGAGTAAAGGATATTCGCGGCTTTTCCGACTTTGGCTTTTCTTACGTCTATGTCATCTTCGAGGATGGAACAGATATCTATTGGGCGCGGTCGCGCACATTGGAATATCTGAGCAATATCCTGCCGAGGCTCCCTGAAGGAGTGAAGGTGGAACTCGCACGCGACGAGACAGCCGTGGGCTGGGTGTTCCAGTACGCACTGGTGGATACCACCGGGAAATACGACCTAGCGCAACTGCGGACGCTACAGGATTGGTATCTCCGGTATTACATCCAGGCTGTTCCGGGCGTTGCGGAGGTAGCACCCGTTGGCGGCTTTGTCCGTCAGTACCAGGTGAACCTCGATCCGAACGCGTTGCTGGCTTACAAGATTCCGCTGGATAAGGTGATTCAGGCTATCAGAGAGGGAAATAACGATGTGGGGGGACGGCTAGTGGAGTTTACTGGCCGAGAATACATGGTCAGGGGTCGCGGGTATATCCGCTCGGTAGCTGACGTTGAGAACATTGTAATCAGCACAAATATGGAAACCGGTACGCCGATTCTAGTAAAGCATCTTGGCACGGCGGCGTTGGGTCCGGACATTCGGCGAGGGATTGCTGAGCTAGATGGAAAAGGTGATGTAGTGGGTGCTATTGTGATCATGCGCTATGGCGAAAATGCGTTAAAGGTCATCAATCGAGTTAAGGCTAAATTGGCCGAGATCGAACCCTCACTGCCTCCGGGTGTAAAGATTGTTACGGCTTACGATCGTGCAGATCTAATTGAGCGTTCGATTGAAACACTGAAAGGCACGCTCATCGAGGAAATGGCTATTGTGAGTCTAGTGATCCTCATCTTCCTTTGGCACATTCCAAGTGCCATAATTCCGATAATCACTATTCCTATCGTAATAATCATCTCCTTCCTTCCCATGTACTGGATGAAGCTCACGGCCAATATTATGTCACTTGGCGGCATCGCCATAGCCATTGGAGCAATGGTGGACGCATCCATTGTCCTGGTTGAGCAACTGCATAAGAAGCTCGAACGCTGGGAGGCAGAGGGACGGCCGGGCGATTTCAAAGATGTCGTCATCAGCGCGGTCAAGGAAGTTGGTGGGCCGAGCTTCTTCGCGCTGCTTGTGATCGCCATCGCGTTCATGCCGGTCTTCACACTGGAAGCCCAGGAGGGGCGGCTCTTCAAGCCACTGGCGTTTACAAAGAATTTCTCTATGGCGATCGCCGCCGTGCTGGCAATCACACTTGTTCCCGCAATTATAATGCTTGTCATTCGCAGGAAGGAATTTAACTTTCGTCCCCGTTTGCTCCGTAAGCTTGCTAATGCCATCCTCGTTGGAAAGATCCACAGCGAGGAGAAACATCCGATCAGCCGTCCGCTGATGAGGATGTATCATCCGGTGGTGGAATTTGTCCTGCGACATCAATGGGCAACGATCACCGGAGCGGTTCTCGTTGTGTTGCTTACAATTCCGATCTTTTTCCGGTTAGGGTCGGAATTCATGCCGCCGCTTGATGAAGGTGTGCTGCTCTATATGCCGACAACGTTGCCAGGCATCTCCGTGACCGAAGCGCAAAAACTCCTTCAGGTGCAGGATAAGATTCTGAAATCCTTTCCCGAAGTGGAGCGGGTATTCGGCAAAGCAGGGAGGGCGGAAACCGCCACCGATCCGGCCCCCTTTTCGATGATGGAGACGGTGGTTGCCCTTAAACCACCGTCTGAATGGCCGAAGGTACCGCGCTGGTATTCCTCTTGGGCACCAGAGTGGTTACAAAATATATTGCGTCGCTTCTGGCCCGATCATAAGAGCACACAGGAACTGATCTACGGGCCTGGTGGATTAAATGAAGCTCTGCAACTTCCCGGCGTAGTCAACGCCTGGACGATGCCTATCAAGGCCCGCGTGGACATGCTTACAACGGGTGTGCGAACCCCCGTGGGCATCAAGATCCTTGGCTCAGATTTGAATAAAATTCAAGAAATTGGTCAGCATATTGAAATGGTGCTCAAAGATGTGCCTGGCACAACAAGTATCTTTGCCGAACGCACGGCAGGCGGCTATTTCCTGGATTTCGCTCTCAAGCGCGAAGAACTGGCTCGCTACGGCTTCACGATTGGACAGGCAGAAATGGCTATCATGTCAGCCATAGGCGGTGAAAATATCACCACAACAGTCGAGGGTCGGGAGCGTTATCCAGTCAACGTTCGTTACCTGCGCGATTACCGCAGCACTGTGGATCGGCTCAGGCGGGTCTTGGTTCCAACCATGGACGGGGCGCAGATTCCGATGACTCAAATCGCTGACATTAAGCTGCTTTACGGCCCCAGCATGATCCGTGATGAAAATGGTCGCTTGAGTGGCTATGTCTATGTGGATGTCTCCGGACGCGATATCGGCAGTTATGTGACAGAGGCAAAAAAAGCCGTGAGAGAGAAGGTGAAACTGCCGCCAGGCTATACGCTCGTCTGGAGTGGGCAGTATGAGTATATGCAGCGGGTTGCAAAAAGACTGCTAACCGTGGTGCCGATTACGATCTTTATCATCTTCGTGTTGCTCTACTTCAACACCGGTTCGGTAGCCAAGACGCTGATCATTTTCCTGGCTGTGCCGTTCTCGGCTGTCGGCGCGATTTGGTTTCTCTATCTCCTGGGCTATAACACAAGCATTGCCGTATGGGTTGGATTGATTGCGCTCATGGGCGTGGATGCAGAGACAGGTGTGTTCATGTTGCTTTATCTGGATCTCGCCTATTACGAAATGCGCGCTAAAGGCTTGATGAAAACGAAGGAGCAATTACGTGAGGCGATTGTCCACGGAGCAGTTAAGCGACTGCGACCGAAAGTCATGACGGTAGCCGTGATGTTCATGGGTCTAGTTCCCATCATGTGGTCAACCGGCGCTGGCGCGGATGTAATGAAGCGTATCGCCGCACCGATGATCGGCGGCATCTTCACGTCGTTTATCCTGGAACTGGTGGTCTATCCGGCTATTTACTGGATCTGGCGCTGGTATTTTCATGTGAGGAAGGAGGTAAGGTTGAGCACATAGCCTTAGCAGAGGACCTGACCGGATGTTATTCACAGGAAAAGGAGACGACGGGCTTTGAAGCCAGTCGAGCTTCATATGGAGCACACACAAAACATAAAGAGGAGGCTGTTGGAGAGTTATTATAAGTTTAGGGGGAAATCATGCCAGAGCTAAGACAAGATTCTACAACAAAAGAATGGGTCATTATTGCGACAGAAAGGGCAAAGCGCCCCCACGATTTTATAACTAATAAGAAGAAAGAAGCCTTACCTTCTTTTGTGGCTTCCTGTCCATTCTGCCCGGGAAATGAATCCGAGACGCCTCCCGAAGTTCTAGCCTATCATGATTCACGAAAAGCTAATACTTCAGGTTGGCGTGTGAGAGTAACCCCTAATAAATATCCTGCTCTTATAAATCGTGGCACAATTGTGAGAAAGGAGAACGGCAAATTCTTTAGAAAAATGGATGGAGTCGGTGTCCATGAGGTAATAATAGAGAGCCCATACCATAATGGATTGATTCCACTTATGAAGGATAAAGAGGTAGAAGAAATCCTACTAGCTTATAGGGAAAGATATAACGCTTTAAAGAAGGATCCTATGGTCAAATTGATTATAATCTTTAAAAATCACGGTAAGTCAGCTGGGACCTCGCTGGATCATCCCCATTCCCAGTTGGTGGCAACTCCTATAGTTCCTATGCATATAAGAAGAAAATACGAAGTTGCAACAAGCTATTATGATGATACAAGCAGATGCATCTATTGCGATATGGTTAGGGAAGAGCTAAAGTCAGATGAGAGAATAGTGATAGAGACGGATAAATTCGTAGTATTTCATCCCTTTGCTTCTCGCTCACCTTTTGAGACATGGATCGCTCCAAAGAGGCATCTATCCTCCTTTGGAAATGTTCCTACTGAAGATATTGTAGACCTTGCTAGGGTTCTAAAAACTACACTATTTAAAATTTATAATACACTTGGTGATCCTGATTTTAACTATGTAATCCACACGGCGCCTGTAGATGACGAAAATAAAAGTTACTACCTTTGGCATATTCAGATTATTCCTAGGCTATCCACTTTAGCTGGATTTGAGCTTGGCTCTGGAATCTATATAAACACAACTCTTCCCGAAGAAACAGCGGAGTTTATAAGAAATATAAAGACATGATTTATTTCGTCTTTAGATAGGTATTTAATAAGGAGGCAAATTTTAGTCGATGAAAATAATGAACATCAAAAAATGAAAAAGAAATGAGCTTAGTCCTTCAAGGCAAGCCCTATCTACTTCTGCTCCAATGCTTGTAGGGGGAAGTTTGATAAGAATCCTAAAAATATTTTGAAAAAGATGGACACAAGGATTGAACATTTATAAAAAAGGAGGTGATAGAGATGAAAAAATTATTACCGCTTGTAACAGCTTTGATAGCACCCCTTCTGTTTTTATCTTTAGTAGGGGTGGTTCCCTGTAGTGCTTCTGAGGAGGAAGAGAGTAGGAAACTTATGGAGACTGCCACAACCCCCGAGGATCACATCAAGGTTGCAGACTATTATGAACAGCAAGCTTTAAGAATGGAGGAAGAGGCGAAGTTCCACTCCTCCCTGGCTGATTCGTACAAGAGTAGGGGTAAGCCTCTACTTGGGCTTGCTAAACACTGCGCAGATCTTTCCAAAAGGTATAAGGAAGCTGCAGAGGATTATAAGGCTATGGCATCCTTACACAAAAAGATAGCTCAGGATATGCAAAAGCAGTAACAAATAATTCCCAGGCATGGAGGAGTGGTCCTCCTTGTCTGGGAAACTCTATGACAAGCATATAAAATGGGATAAAAGTTATCATGAAAACCCAATCTCATTCTCATTGTAGAATATGTAATCTACAGAATGATTGTAATGCGCTGCCGTTTTTCTGGCCTGTTTTCTGTTTTATAGGATGCGAAACGTTAGAGGCTTTAAGGAAAAATCTTGAGTTCTTAAAAGTAGTAGATAAAACTCTAATAGAAAGGCCTGAACCTGAGTGGGCAACAGAAAATAAGTTGAGAATCGAACTCGATACTTTAAGGCTCAGAGACTTTTCTAGAAAACGAGCCAAACGGGGTATATACACTCTGATCCTCGCTCCATATGCGGGACATACATCTCAAATCGCTGATTACGACACGGGACAGAGCCTAGTAGAAACCTTTCAAAAAAACGGGATAAACAAAGTTGCTGTTACAGATTGGAAGAGTGCTACTCAAGAAACGAAGGATTACAATATAGATAACTATCTCTATGGTGTTGATGTATGTGTTGATGAATTAGGAGGAGTTGTTAACCTAGTAGGACTTTGCCAGGGTGGATGGCTTGGGGCAATGTATACTGCTAGATTCTCCAAAAAGGTAAATACCCTTACCCTTGCTGGCTCCCCTATTGATACGGATGCAGGTAATGGGCAGATAAAAGAATACGCTCATACCTCCCCTATAAGTTTTTATGAGGAGCTGGTAACCATGGGCAATGGAGTATTAAAAGGCGAGTTTATGCTCCGGGGGTTTAAGAATATGCATTCTGGAAAACAGTACATAGAAAAATACGTAGAGCTGTATAAAAACGTTGATGATCCAGAGTACGTGAAGAAGTTTGAAAAGTTTGAGAGTTGGTATGAACACACGGTAGACTTGCCGGGTAAGTTCTATCTCCAGGTTGTTAAGGAACTCTTTAAAGAAAACAAGTTGGTAAAGGATGAGTTTATTGGTCTTGGGAAAAAGCTTAACCTCAAAGACATAAAATGTCCTCTTTATTTACTGGCAGGAGAAAGGGATGATATTACGCCAGTTGAACAGGTTTTCAATGCAGAAAAATATGTGGGGACAGATAAAGAGGATATCCAAAAAGACATAGCTGATGGAGGACACATAGGACTCTTCATGGGACATAAACCTCTTGAGGGGAATTGGCCAAGGATAGTGGAGTGGATGAAGAAGCATTCAAAGTGAATTTCCAACTATACTTGTTGGCAGTATCTGGCTTATGTATCTTCTCGGTTACAACATGAGTATAGCAGTCTGGGTAGGAATTATCGCAGTTGCAGGGCTTGCAGCTCAAACTGGGGTTGTTATGATAATTTATCTTGACAATGCTTATGAAAAGCGGATAAAAGAAGGAAGGATGAACAACTGGAACGATTTGGCTCAAGCGATAGATGAGGGGGCTGTGCAGAGGGTAAGACCCAAGATGATGACTGTGATGACAATGACTTTGGGACTCTTGCCACTTCTTTGGAGTCACGGTGCGGGTGCAGATGTAATGAAGCGAATCGCGGCCCCTATGATTGGAGGGCTTGTAACATCAACTATTCTTACACTTCTTATAATCCCTGCAATATATGCCATATGGAAAGGTCGCGGTTTGAAACAACATAAGGAGGAAAAAGAGAGTGGATAAGGTCAAATATAGGAAATGAGGAGGTAATATACAATGAAGCAAACCTCTGAGGAATTTGACAGGATCAAGGAAACAGTATTGCAACATAAAGTCTGTTGGGAGATATTACCAGAATATCATATAAACCAAAAAGGTGAAAAAATACAAATTGGTTTTGAATTAGACCTTATAGGAACACATTATCATCCAGTGAAAACACCTTTACCCGGTTGTGAGGAATGTGTAAAAGTATATGAAGATCTTAAACAAATTGCACAGTGGATTATGCCTAAAGAGGAACGCGATAGCGTATATGGAATCAGACCTTTTGATGTATCGATCCACCAAGCTCCGTTGCGAAAATTTAGAAAAGACATATCACTTGCTATAAAAATTCTACATCGTGAAGGATTCGACAGACCCAAAGATGCCTGTGAAGTCGAATGTCTCAAAGATATGGAGAAGAAACTTAAAGATCTAGGAGCACACCAGGGGTATTGGCGGGATATTGTTTGATAGTAGATTCTTA
>Ga0209324_10001306_pt1 | contig 17029 bp, 15 predicted proteins | sample Rifsed19ft3_FD_184015 | JGI IMG/M metagenome (GOLD analysis project Ga0209324, IMG submission 184015) | Soil microbial communities from Rifle, Colorado, USA - sediment 19ft 3 (version 2) | ecosystem: Environmental > Terrestrial > Deep subsurface > Rock core/Sediment | place: Rifle, Colorado...
CCAATAATGGAGGAGTTGGTGTGACGTGGAGAGATAATTTTCCCTCCTGATTAAGGCAGCCTTTTTCTTTAAGAGTTGGTCTATCTTCCTTCTCACCTTCCAGGCCAGATGGTGTTGTCTCTTCAATATCGTGTTGACCTTCTGTATCCGGTAAGAAATCACGATGTCTGTCCGGAACATAAACAACAGGGTCTTCATCAAGCCCCTCTCCGCAAAATCACCTCCTTCAGGATCTATCCCCCTGCTTAAATCCGCAAGGTTCACCCCGCCGGAGTATTCCCGCAACTGGATCTCGATGGACTCGATGATCTGCTCAATATCCCGTACCGCAAGCTCCGTCCCTGCCAGACTCCTGGGTATCTGCACATAGATGTATCTCCCCAGGATCCCGAAGATCATCGTGAGTATCATGGACCAAAAGCTTGTGGCTATGATCCCTCCGAACTTGAAAGTAGAGTGAAAGGTTATCAGGATAGGACCCATGATGCCCAAAAACATATGTGCCGACAGCCACCGGCTCAAAGAACCCAGAGAACTGAATAACGCAATCCTCTTCCGGAGGCTATAGAGCATCATAATAACCATCATGCCGCTCCCGGCCCAGCCCAAAAGGTGCCAGATTCCCTTGCCAGGTTCATAGATCACCGGATTTTCGCTGAGGTAACTATGGCGATGCAGCCGGCTTATGATGCTGTAATCAGGCATGAACCGCTGAGTATAACTCTCATAACTGCCAATACACAGAGTCGTTATCACGGCAAGGAGAAGAAACCACTCAAACATTTTACTGGTCTTGTGGGTTTTGCCCATACCTCTCCTGTCCATCTTTGGGATTTTATTCCCAAATTAATTTTTTGTCAAGTCTTAAAGTTTGAGGGTCCCCTTGGACAGTCTTTCACCTTGTGGAGGTCATATTGATGAGGGTATAATTAATTAGCCCGGTGAAATACGGCAGGAGATTTGTGATGGACGTGGAATTCCCTGATAATCCAAACGATTCTGAAGAGACAGAGGGTGCGCAGAGCGTCCCATACGCCGACCCCTTAAAGACCTATCTGAAAGAGATGCGCTCTGTTGCCCTTCTCACACGAGAGGAGGAAACTGGCCTTGTTAAAGAGATCGAACAATGCAATATGGCCATTGCAAAAGAGCTGCTGAAATCCACGATCACCCTTGATGAACTCAATCACCTTTTAGACAGGGGGGATGAAACGCTCATGGGCCAGGTGCTCACAAAGGATGACGAAAATGACGGGTATGTTGAGGCAATAAAAGAGGCCGTTGCACTCTGGGGAAAGGAAAAGGACCAGGAGAGGCTGGCAAACGTTCTCGTATTTATCGCCAAACAGTCCCCTATCTTTGAAAGGGTGATTGAAAGATTGGCAGGATTGAACCAGAAGGAAGTGGAAGAGGTTGTCAGAAACACGGAAGTCCTGGAAAAGAAGATCCGCAGGGCAAAAGACCATCTCATCAGGGCAAATCTCCGCCTTGTCGTCAGTATGGCACGGGGGTATGCAAACAGAGGACTCCAGCTCCCTGATCTGATTCAGGAGGGGAATATCGGGTTGATGATTGCCATTGATAAGTTTGAATATCAGAGGGGGGTCAGGTTCTCTACGTATGCGACCTGGTGGATACGCCAGTCTATATTAAAGGCGATTGCCAATCAGGGAAAGACCATCCGCATCCCTCCTCACATGCTTGAAGTTATCAATAAGCTGGTCCGTACCTCCCATTATCTTTTACAGGAGAAGGGAAGAGAACCTACTGCTGAAGAACTCTCAGAGAAGATGGGGCTCTCCGTTGAAAAGATAAGTGAGATCTTAAGGACCATGCAGGAACCGGTGTCCCTTGAGAAACCTGTGGGCGGCGAGGGGGACGCCCGGCTGGAGGATTTTATAGAGGCCTCTCAGCCAACAACTCCCCATGATGAGATCACTAAAGATGAACTGGCCGGACAGATCAATGAAACCCTGTCCACTCTCTCTCCCCGTGAGGAGCAGGTGCTGAGGATGAGATTTGGCATCGGGGAAGATAGAAGTTATACACTGGATGAGGTCGGGGAACACTTTCATCTGAGCCGGGAGAGGGTGCGTCAGATCGAGGCAAAAGCCCTTAGGAAACTCCGCCATCCGAAGCATGCTAAGAATCTACGAACATTCTCGGATAAGTAGGAAGTTGACGCCTACTTCATCTTCCATCCCTTCCACACTAAATATATGGCTGGCAATACGAGAAGCTCCATCAGGCTGGATGTAACCATTCCTCCTACCATTGGCGCGGCTATCCTTTTCATTACATCAGCCCCTGTGCCGGTCCCCCACATGATAGGGAGCAGACCGGCAGTGATCGCGGTGACAGTCATCAGTTTCGGTCGTACCCTCATGACAGTCCCTTCAATAATCGCCTCGCGAAGATCATCACGGGTATTCATCGTCCCCTCTGCCTTTCGTTTTTCGTAGGCATGTTTGAGATAGATCAGCATTACTATGCCTGTCTCTGCATCAACACCTGCCAGGGCAATAAAGCCTACCCACACAGCGATACTAAGGTTGTAACCTAAGAGATATAATATCCAGGCTGCGCCGATTAATGAGAAAGGGATGGCTAAAAGGATAATAAGTGTCTCTGTAATTGACTTAAAGTTAAAATAGAGGAGAAGGACAATGATAAACAGAGTCAGCGGAATAATATATATAAGGCGCTCTTTTGCCCGCACCATATACTCATATTGACCACTCCATGTTACATAATAACCCGGAGGAAACTTGACCTTTTCAAGCACAGTCTTTTTTGCATCTGCCACGTAGCTGCCAATGTCTCTGCCACGCACGTCCACAAAAATCCAGGTATTTAATAGTGCGTTCTCTGTCTTAATACCGGCCACACCCTTGCTCAAACTTATATCTGCTACCTGGGATAATGGCACATACTGGTTCATCATAGTCGGCACAAGTACCCTGCTGATCTTATCAACACTGTCCCTTAATTCTCTTTTATAACGGACATTCACAGCATACCGTTCCAGGCCTTCTACTGTTGTTGTTATATTTTCCCCGCCAATGGCAGACATAATGACCTGCTGTATATCCTCCACCCTTAGTCCGTATCTGGCAGCCTCATCACGTTTTATCCTGATATCAACATAATATCCGCCGATAATCCTCTCTGCATAGGCGCTTGCTGTTCCTGGAATCATCTTTAAGGCTGCCTCAATATCCACTGATAATTTTTCAATAGTTTCCAGATCCTTTCCAAATACTTTAACACCAACAGGTGTCCTTATTCCTGTTGCAAGCATATCAATCCTGTTCTTGATTGGCATTGACCACTGGATAGGGAGGCCGGGCATCTCAAGGGCAGCGCTCATCTCCTGAACAAGTTTATCCACTGTCATACCAGGACGCCACTGGCTCTCAGGTTTCAGATTTATTATTGTCTCAAACATCTCCAGGGGCGCAGGGTCTGTTGCTGTCTGGGCCCTTCCTACCTTGCCAAAAACCTGCTCTACCTCTGGAAAGGATTTTATAATCCTGTCCGTTGTCTGAAGAATCTCATTTATCTTTGTAACAGACACACCAGGGAGGGTTGCTGTCATAAACATAAGAGAGCCTTCATACAGCGGCGGCATGAATTCAGACCCTAATTTCTTCAAAGGATAAATAGCAGTAAGAAGAAGGGCTAATGCAAGCAGAGGTGTCAGAATTTTTGTCTTAAGAACAAGATTTATGCACGGCCTGTATATCCATATCAGGAATCTGCTGATAGGATTTTTCCTCTCAGGTATAATACGGCCCCGTATGAAGAAGCCCATAAGTACAGGCACGAGTGTAACAGATAAAAAGGCCGCTGCTGCCATGGAAAAGGTCTTTGTATAAGCTAAGGGCTTGAACAAACGGCCTTCCTGGGCCTCGAGTGTAAAAACCGGCATAAATGAGACAGTTATTATAAGGAGAGAGAAAAACAGAGGCGGGCCGACCTCCTTTGACGCTGTCAAAACTATCTGCCAGTGATCTCTCTTCCCTTCTTCCCGTTCTATATGCTTGTGCACGTTTTCTATCATGACAATAGCGCCGTCTATCATGGTTCCGATGGCAATAGCGATGCCGCCAAGACTCATGATGTTGGCATTGATCTTCATATAATACATCACGATAAAAGATATAAGGATGGCTACAGGAAGCATGAGAATGGCTACAAGGGCGCTCCTGAAATGGAGGAGGAATATGATGCAGATCAAAGATACGACTATGAATTCTTCAAGGAGTTTTTCCTTCAGGGTATCAATTGCCCTGGTGATAAGGTCACTCCTGTCGTATGTTGTTATAATCTGAACCCCTGGAGGCAGGCCGGGCTTTATTTCCTCTATCTTCTTCTTTACATTGTTTATAACACTTAGGGCATTCTCGCCAAACCGCATTACAACTATGCCGCCTACAACCTCGCCTTCACCGTCTTTTTCTACAATTCCCCTCCTCTCATCTGGTCCCAGCTCGACCCTCGCGACATCCTTTATCCTGATTGGTGTTCCGCCCCTGTCAACCGTCAGAACAATATTCTCAATATCAGGGATATTCTTTATATAGCCAAGACCTCTGACCATATACTCACGCTCTGCAAGCTCCACAACCCTTCCGCCTACATCTATATTCCCCATCTTGATAGAGTCAATTACTTCCTTGAGCGGGATGTTATATGTAATGAGTTTATTGGGGTCTATATTCACCTGATACTGCTTTACAAACCCGCCGATAGAGGCCACTTCAGAGACACCCGGGACCTTTGTAAGTTGATAGCGTATATACCAGTCCTGGATAGTCCTTAATTCTGCAAGGTTGTACCCTTTGCCGGTGAGTGCGTATTGAAATACCCATCCGACACCTGTAGCATCAGGACCAAGTGTTGGAGTTATCCCCTTGGGTAGTTTACCTGAGGCAAAGTTCAGATACTCAAGCACCCTTGACCGTGCCCAGTAGATATCTGTACCATCCTCAAAGATTATATAAATAAAGGATACACCAAAGAATGAAAAACCCCTTACCACCTTTGATTTGGGAACAGAGAGCATTGCAGTTGTTAAGGGATATGTTATCTGGTCTTCTACAACCTGCGGGGCCTGGCCGGGGTATTCGGTATAGATAATCACCTGGACATCGGACAGGTCAGGGACGGCATCAAGTGGTATATTATAGACAGCCCATGCACCCCATCCGATTGCAAAGAGGGTAAACAGGATGATGAGGAATTTGTTGTTGATTGAAAGTTCAATGATCTTTTTGAGCATCAGTGCCCTTTCATCCCCTGCAGGGCAGCCCTGAAGCTGGACTCTGAATCCATGAGAAAGTTTGCTGATATCACCACATTCTCCCCCTCTTCCACACCCGATATAATTTGATAATACCCATCGGCCTGGCCGCCTGCCTTTACTTCCCTGGGCTCGAATCTGCCATCCCCTTTATCCACAAATACGACCTGTCTTGTGCCGGTATCGATCACGGCAGAGCTGGGGACTGACAGGGCATTGGCCGCCACTTCCACCACCAGTTCCACATTGACATACTGCCCCAATTTCAACTGATGCCCTGGATTGGGAAGCTCAAACCTTATCTTGGCCGTCCTGACCTCTTCCGTCATGCCTCTCTCTTCGTGCCTGACACTTCCGAAATGGGTATAGATGTGACTGATCACGGCTGTATAGACCTCTGCCGGTGCATAGGAGGGGAGGATCTTCGCCTCCTGCCCAATCTTTATAAAGGGGAGCTCATTTTCATAGACCTCTCCATACACCCATACCTGGGAGTGGTCAATGACTTTAAAGAGGAGACTCCCCGGCTCGATCCGCATCCCCTCGATCACCATCTTCTCGGTTACAATCCCATGGACATTGGAGTAGATGGTCATGGTCTTTTTGATAAGGCCGTCTCCCTCAAGCCTCTTGATCTGATCATCTGAGATGTCCCAGTATTTGAGCCTCTGCCGGCCTCCCTCTAACAGAGACTCGGCCCCCCTTCTGACCTCCGGATAGGGGCTATCCTTTACCCTTTCAAAGGCCTTATAGGCCAGGATATATTCTTCCTGGGCTGAGATAAGATCAGGGCTGTAGATTTCAAGGAGCTTTGCCCCAGGATGAACCATCTCGTCCGTCCTGGCGACATAAAGCCTCTCCACCCAGCCTCCTATCTTTGTATTGACATCAAAGACCCTGGACTCATCGTGGTCAACCCTCCCGACAGTCCGGATGGTACGGGTGAGCGTCCGTCTCCTGACCTCCTCTATCTTAACCCCGATCTTCTGGATCTTCTCAGGGCTTATCCGGACAGTCCCAGGCACCTCCTCTGCCCCTCCTTCTTCCTTGTAGACCGGGATGTAGTCCATCCCCATCTCGTCTTTCTGCGGGGTTGGAGAGGTCACGGTTGGATTCATGGGATGACGGTAGAATAATGCCTTTCTCTCTTCTTTTGCCGGCGCTTCCTCTTCATAGACCGGGATGTAGTCCATCCCCATCTCGTCTTTCTTGGGCGCCGGTGATGTCACAGCGGGATTCATGGGGTGGCGGTAGAACAAGACCTTTCTTTCAGTCTTCTCAGCCTCCTGGGACCTCTCCCCGGTCTTAAATTGAAGAAGGCTGATGATATATTCCTTATTTAGAACCCCAAGCCCAATCACGATACCGGCAAGGATGAGAACCAACAGTATTGCTGACCTTTTCATTTTTCCCTATTCCTCCAGGATCTCCTCCCCGACAACACCCTCCAGGGAGGCGATCCTCTTATAGTAGGTAACAAGCACGCCGATGTAATCGATCCTCGTCTTTCTTAAAACCCTTTCCGTATCCAGTAAGGTTAAAAAGTCTATCTTCCCGGTCTGGTAATTTTTGAGCGCTGAGTCAAAGGAAAGCTCGACCTGAGGGAGCAGGCTCGTCTCATAGAGCGTCCTGATCTTATCGGCACTCTCCACTTTGACTACCCCCTCTTTTACCTCCGCAGATCGGATATTTTCTTCTGCCTTGAGTTTATACTGGCCGGCCTCTACTGTGCTTTGGGCCTCTGTGACCTGGCTGTCATATTTGCTCTGCCATATCGGGATGTTGATCTGGAACATGGCATCCCAGGCATCGAATCTGCCATCCCGCTGGATTGGAGCCACGTCTACCATAAAGTCAGGATAGTAGTTTTTCCTGGCAAGCTCCACCCCGATCTGATTCGCCTCGATTTCATATCTCATCTTCTGTAAAGCGGGGTGAATCTCCAGGGCCTTTTCAGTAAGCTCTTCAACCTTTATGTCCGCCTTTTTTCCAAGGATCGCAGGAGGATCTGAGAGGGGGGCCTCCTGGGAACGGTTTAACAGCGCCTTGAGCCCCGCCTGTACAACCTCCCTTTCAGCCTCGAGTTCGGTGATCTCATTGATCAGCATGGTCGACTCGACCTGGGCCTTGATCACATCCTGCTGGGATGCCTGACCTGTGGCATATTTGATCGTCGCGATCTCCGTCATATTGGAGAGGAGTCCTTTGATCTCTTTTACAATCTTTATGGACTCGGACATCAGGAGGTCATCATAATAGGCCTCCTTGACCATGGTAACGATCTCAAGCTCCCTGATCCTGACTTCAACCCCGGCCATCAAGATCTCTTTGAGGGCTATGTCCTTCTGTAAGGAGCGCTTCCCCGGGTAAGGAAACATCTGGCTTATGCCGTATTTTGTCTGCATCGCATTCCCGGGGCTTGGAAAAGGATTGTCCCTTGAGAGGTCTTCCATCTCTATCCGGAAGGATGGATCATCAAGAACCCCCTCGGCCCTGGCCTTAGCCTCCTTTGCCTTGATATTCCGGCGCAGTGCCTGTAATTCCAGGTTATTATTCTTAGCCTCTTCAATAATGCCCCTGAGAGAAAGGGTCTCTTGAGCAAAGGCCGGCACAGAGGCGGATAAAGAAGTAAGAAGCAAGAAGCATGAAGTAAGAAGTAAAATAAAGGCTTGTACCCTCACAAGACCTAATATATTCTACAATGCGTAGAATGTCAAGGAGGGAAAAGTATAATTTCCGATAGACATCCTTAAAGAGCATGTTCTATAATTCAGAATGAAAGAAGGGATCAATCCATGGGTCTAACAGATATAGATTTAATAAAAGAGTTATCTGACAAAATAAAAGAGCTTCCTGAGAATAACATCAGGGAGGTGATGGACTTTATTGAATTTCTCAAATCCAAAAAGGAAAAAACAAAAAAAGGCTCACCTGAAGTGATATTAAAACATGCAGGGAGCTGGAGATTTGAGAAGGGCGAACTTGATAATATATTACAAGATATACAGAGATTACGGGAAATAGAGGATTAAGCTGGATTATCTGCTCGATACGAATCACGCCAGTAAATTGCTGGAAGGAAATGAATCCATTTCCTTGAGAGTTAACGCCTTTTAAAATAGTGGTTCAAAGTTTAGCATATCCACAAGCATCCTTGGTGAGCTATTCTTTGCTGTTTATGCCAGTAAAAGAACGCGCAAATCAAACGCTGACCACGCGACCACGGTAGTCACCTGAGAATAATAGAGTAATAGTGCGTTTTAAAATATGCGCCTTCTCTATTTTATCCTGACAGATCATGTTCAGTTAAATCCGGCATAAAAAATTCGAAGCAAATCAAAACACGATATAACCCTCTGACAATAGAATATATGCACATTTAAATTGAAATGCATAACAAGATGTGCATTAAGCTTAAAAAGCCCTTAATAGATAAGGGAATTATATTGGCATCTTATTTGAATAAGATTATATAGGAAGGGAAAAACAAAGTTTTTTTATTGTGAGAACACTCACATTATGCTATCTTGCTCCCAACCTGCTTACTTAATTAAATTTACGACCATAGACTGAAGGACGAACAAAGGTTGAATAGCCGGATAGTCGAGATTTTTGAGGATGAGTCTCTCGCAGAAAGAATCAGAAGGAAACTCCCCTCTTTATTCACCTTGGCAGAGGTTGAGAGTGCCAGGGCCGGTAAGATAGGCATGGAGGTTGGCTCCCTCCGTGAAAGAATAATTGTCGCTCTGCTGATATATAAATTCGGCGAAGAGAATGTAGAGACAGCGATTCCGATTACTGAACCCGAGGTAGATGCAAGGGTTTTCGGTAAGCCTATATCCATTAAAACGATTACAGGGAAAAGCTTTGCCGGAGTTAAGTTGATATGGACGGTTGATCCTCATAAGGCGGAGGAATTCAGAGAAAATTATTATCCCACCTGCGATATTCTGCTGGTTCAAATCAACTGGAATGCCAATGGTGGCTTATACTACATCCCCGTAGATGCTCAAAAGAGGCTTTTTGAAAGAATTGGCAGAAGAAATTATATTAAACTTCCAAAACCTGGGACAAATCCCAGGGGAGCGGAGATTACTAAAGAGGCATTATCAACTTTGGTTAGAGATAGTGACTCAAAATGTATTATAATGAATTGGCATAAGATAGCAATGCCCTTCAACCCATACAACCGCTGGGTTGATCTGTGGAGGGATGACTAAGGTGGGATCTAATCCAAGAAGGCCAGGTACTAAGACTAGTGCCTTTGGTTCCCCGGGTAGAATCAATCATGACTCAACACCTTTCTACACGAGTAGATTATATGAAGGGTTGCCAAAAGAAGAGATTGTCAATTATGTCGAAAACCCTGTCCCCCAGGAATTTCTGGATAAAATTTTCTGCAAATCAAGTGAGAAGATGGAAGAGCTACCTGATAATAGCATCCATCTCATGGTCACTTCACCCCCCTACAATGTAGGAAAGGAATATGATGAAAACCTTTCTCTAAAAGAATACAGAATATTTCTTAAAGGGGTGTGGAGTGAGGTCAAAAGGGTGCTTGTTCCGGGTGGAAGGGCATGCATTAACATTGCTAATCTCGGAAGGAAACCTTATATACCACTCCATGCCTTCATCGTTGAGGATATGCTTGCCTTGGGTTTTTTGATGCGAGGGGAAATTATCTGGAATAAAGCCTCAAGTGGCAGTCCTTCAACCGCCTGGGGTAGCTGGCTTTCCGCAAAGAATCCCACTCTGAGGGATATCCACGAATATATTCTGGTTTTTTCTAATGGTATGTTTACCAGGGGAGCCCCACAGGGTAGAGAAAACACGATTTCTAGGGATGAGTTCCTTGAGTATACCAAGAGTGTCTGGACGTTTTCGGCTGAGTCAGCACGGAAGATGGGTCATCCTGCACCTTTCCCAGTGGAGTTACCTTACAGACTCATTCAACTATATACCTTTGAGGAAGAAGTGGTGCTTGACCCGTTTATGGGCAGTGGACAGTTTGCCATAGCAGCAATAAAGACAAACCGCCATTATATAGGGTATGATATAAATAAAGAATACGTAAAATTGGCTGAAAGGCGGATCAAGGATTATTCTTTGCAGGTTACTTCTCCCCGATTGTTTGACTTTGAAGAGAAGGATAACCAAAAGAGAAAAATCAACCCTTAATAAGACCCCCTCTTTTCATATCATCACACCACAGGAATCCTTCATTCCATTTACACTTTAATTCTATTCTAAACTCCTATTCTAAAATCTCTGCAATCCATTTATAATATACCGTATCCATGAAGAATGACCGCGGTAAATTAGTCACCTGGGTTTTATTCCCTCTGCTCCTTATCCTGTTAGCCGTATCCGCAGGGGCCGTCCTATGGGTCTATTACTTATTACAGGACCTCCCGGATAAGGGGGCCATACGGGGCTTTACCCCAAAGGCCGTGACAACGGTTTATGACAGGGATGGAGATCTCCTGACCACGATTTATGAAGACAAGAATCAGATATGGGTCCCTCTTTTCCATATCTCGGATGCCGTGAAAAAGGCTGTCATTGCCACCGAGGACCCCTCTTTTTTACAGCATGGCGGGATCAATTACCGGCAGACATGGGAATCTATCAAGGATAACCTGAAGGAATGGCGCTGGATCCGGGGGGGGAGCACCATTACCCAGCAGGTGGCAAAGAATGTGTACCTGTCAGGAGAAAAGACCCTGACACGCAAGATAAAAGAATATTTCCTGGCCAAAAGAATAGAGTCTGTACTCCCCAAGGAGAGGATTCTTGAGATTTATCTCAACGAGGTGGGGTGGGGGTACGGGATCTACGGGGTTGAACTGGCTGCCCGGTTCTACTTAGACAAACCTGCCGCAGAGCTTAACACAGCAGAGGCCGCCTTTCTTACGGCAATGCTTCGTAACCCTGCTGTCTATAATCCGTATAAGACCATAGAGCGGGTGACAAAAAGAGAGCAGCTTGTCCTGGCGCTTATGCTGCAGCATCATCTGATTACCCGGGAGGGGTATGACGAGGCCGTTTCATACACCCTGGAGCTGAGGCGTCATAAACCGCACAAGAGATTCGCATCTATTGGATTAGACCGGCATGCGGGTGCAAAAGATACAACTCCCTGTTATGCACGGTTAATCGAAAGTTATTTGGTGCAGACCCTCGGTCCACACCTCCTCTATGACGTGGGGCGTGAGGTCCGGACGACGATTGATGACAGGGTACAGGGAAAGGTCGAAGAGGTTATCAGAGAGGTGGAGGGAGATGATGAAAGGGCCGCTGCAAACCCTGTCATGATCGGGCTTCTGTTGGAGAATGGGGACAAGGTCAGGGCTATTGGATGTACACCCGTGTGGGAGGAAGCGGCAGAAAAGATGCGAGGGCTCGGTCCGCCTTTTGATTCTTATATGTATTATCGGGTTATATCAGAGCAGGATATTGCATGGAAGGATATTGTGCTGATCGCCACAGAGGAAATTTTATTGTAAATAAGAAAATAATAGGTTAAAATGCAATTATTTTAACCTTCAGAAAGGAGATTGGGACAGTGACAATAAAGGACAGACTATTATTATTTGTGGGATTGGTAATCGGCGGCATGGGCTTAACATTATTAACCTCATCCGTTGGATATGGAGAGATGACCGCCGACCAGATTGTGGCAAAATCAGAAGATGTCTATCCGGGGATGGATCAGCAATCGAAGCTTACTTTTGCAATCCGGGAGCCTGATGGTGCAGAAAGGAAGGTGGTCTTGCGGAGGTACTGGAAAAACTACCCCGGGGATTCCAATATAGATTCCAAGGTGCTGGTATTTCATGAATATCCTCCTGACACAACCGGAACGGCCTTTATGGTGTGGACGTATAAGGCCTCTAAGCGCAAACCAGAAGACCTGTGGATATACCTCCCAATCCTCCGCAAGGTACAGAAGCTGCCTGAACACCCTGATGAGATATTCAGCGGGGCCAATCTGAAACCTGCGGACATGATCCCCAGAGATGTCAGTCTTGACCGGCATAAATTATTACGTGAAGAGACGATCGAGAATCAGCAGTACTACGTTGTCGAGAGTACCCCGAAGGAGGTCAATCGAAGCTACAACTATGGTAAGGTCGTCAAATGGATCAAAAAGAGTGATTTCCTTAAAGAGCGCATTGAATATTATAATACGGACGGAACGCTTCTGAAAACACAACTGATCACATGGAAACAGGTCAAGACGGCCTACGTATGGGAAAAGGTGGTCCTCACGAGTGCCAAGACCGGGGTACAAACGATGCTGAGTATCAGCGATGTGGAGATAGATACCGGCCTCAATGATAAGGTCTTCTCAGAGAGGACGATGTCTACAGGTAAGGTGAAATAAAGTGAAGACATTGGAGCACGTACAAAAAAAGGCAGGTCTTCAGAAAAGACTCGTCCTGTCGACCCTTGTCGTCAGCTTTCTGGCAGGCATTATGGTGCTGGGCCTTATCTATATTACAGGCAAGGCCGCTCTCAAGGAAACCATCGGGGGGACATTCCGGGAACTTGCAGAGACGGTCGGCAGCAATATAGACCTCTCGATTAAACACCACACCGAAGAATCCAGGCTCCTCGCCTCTGCCCAGAGTGTTCTTGCGGCAATTGAGACCTCAAATCTCGTCTATGAAGGAGAATCGGATGAAGAGATCAGAAAGAGGGTTCTTGAGATAGAGGACCGGTGGACAGGGGCCGTTGGAGTCAATGCCTATCTGTTTGAAGTGCTCAATAACAGGGCCACGGATTATCTGAAAGATTTTATTACAAGCGCTGAGCAGGGTATCCACAATATCATCCTGGTGACCAATGAACGCGGGGCCGTTGTGGCTGCGACAGCGAAGCCAAAACATTACTACTATGGAGATCAGAAGTGGTGGAGGTCTGCTTATAACAATGGGATCGGGGCGGTCTACGTCAGCGATATCTATATGAGTGAAGAGTTTGGAAACAAGACCTTTGATATCGCAGTACCGGTCGTCAAAGGGGGAAAGGCGATCGGAGTCGTCCTTATGTCGCATAATGTAGATGTCTTTTTTAAGGCGATTACTGCGGCAAAGGTAGGTGAGACAGATCATGTGATGCTCGCAAATTCGGATGGCGAGATTCTGTTCTGTCCTGTATTTGGAACAAAGGAGCACCGGATTGATAAAGAATTGCTGAAGGGGATTACAAAGGAAATATCCGGATGGACCGTGACAACAGCGGATGTCCACTTTCCAGGGAGACAATCGATCGTCGGATTCGCCCCGGTCAAGGTCACGTATACCCTCGGCAAGGAAAATCTTGACGGCAGACACTGGCATGTATTTACCAGTCAGGACCCGCAGGAAACCTTCATGCCTGTATTTTCTCTCCTCATCAGGATCGGCATCGCCGGGCTGATTGGCGCCTGTCTGATCATCATCCTGGGTTATTTCAATGCAGGGAAAATCGTAAGGCCTGTCAAGGAATTGCAGAAAGGGGCAGACCTCATAGGCGCAGGCGATCTGGACTACAGGATCTCGGTGAAGACAGGGGATGAGATAGAGGACCTTGCGGCCAAATTCAATGACATGGGCGCAAAACTAAAACTCTTTTACATTAAATTGGAAGAGATGGTCAAGGAGAGGACCAGAGAGCTTGAACAGAGAAATGAGGAGATATCGATACACTACTCCGTTGTCTCCACCTTAAATCAGTCTCTTGATCTTGAGAGGACATTCTCTGAATCCTTAAAGACCCTGATCGAGGTGATGAAGGCGGACGCGGGGGTTATCTGGATGCTGGACAACCGGAGGAGGCGTTTTGCCATTGTGGCCTCTATGGGGATGGAGATCAATCCTGAACGGGAGCAGAAATACTCAGAGCTGTTTGAGTTCATCGGGGATAAGATTATCACCGGCGGACAGATGTGGTCCTCGGAGAATCTCACCGTAGATGAACGTATCGAGGGTATTACCCTTCCCTCAGAAGAGGAGTGTCTTGCCATTGTGGGGATCCCCTTAAAGTCAAAAGATAAGGTGCTGGCCATCATGTATCTCCTTTATAAGAATATACGCGCCCTAACCTCCAGAGAGGAAGATCTGTTCCTCTCCATCGGGAGTCACATCGGCATTGCCATTGAAAATTCCCTCCTCTTTGCAAAACTTCTGCGGCATGACGAGCCGGAAAAAATGTAGGATTTTCAGATGAAAGTATCACAAACCGACATCCGGCAGGTGGTCCCTCCGGCGTGGTGCGCAGATTGTGACGTCTGCTGCCGGTTCCCGGAGAAGAATAGTTTCCTCGCCCCTTATTTTACGAAGGAAGAAATTACCACAGCTACGGAATTCCCTGGTGTGGGGACAGAATTAAATTCTGTCCCCACTGCAAATCCCCTCCCTTTCGGCTGCAAGATAACCCTGATCCCCTATAGAGAAGGCTACATATGTCCTGCCTTCGACCCTGCAATAACTCAGTGCAAAATATATGATGCCCGTCCCATCGACTGCAAGTTATACCCCTTTGCCATCCTGTGGGACCCATCGGGCAAGGAAGTCCTGCTCGGCGTCGATACCAAGTGCCCTTTTGTGACAGAACATGCAGAAGATGGCCTCCTCAAAGAGGCATCCCTTGAGATTGCATCGGCCATAGAATCACCGCCTCTCCTGGATATCCTTGCCTCAAACAGGTACCTGATAGGTCCCTATCAGGATGATGTCATCCCCTTATTCACCCTAACAGGTCTTACAAGTAGAATAATTTAAAACATGTCACCCCATGAATAACTTAGATCAATTTGGTCTCAAGCCTTTAAGGATAACTGATAGACCCTTAATAGATCGCTTCCTCAGTTCAAGAGAGACTATGCTCTCGGCTTACGCCTTTGTCAGCCACTACATCTGGTCCGATCTCTTTCATTTCCACTGGGGAATCCTCGATGGCCATCTCTGTCTCTTTGCGCAATACGGTGACTATCTTTATATGCCGATACCACCCATTTTATCTGAAAATCCCTGTGCAAGCACTGCCTTGTCCTCAGGCTTTGCCATTATGAACCGGATCAATAAGAATAAGGCGGTATCCCGCATCGAGAATATCGATGCGGCTCAAACAGAGGCATTCATATCCCTTGGATACGATGTTAAACCAGGAGAAGGGGAATATGTCTACCTGCGTGAAGATCTTGCAAACTTAAAAGGTGATTCCTACAAATCAAAGAGGGCCATGTGCAATCATTTCATAAAGAACTACCGCTACAGCTATGAACCCTTTCAGACCCGGTTTGCAGATGACTGTATCCGATTATATGAAGTATGGAAGAAGAGAAAGAGAGAGACGGCCATTGATGCCTTTTCTCCTGCCTTATTAGAAGACGCCTCCCTTGCACACCGGCAGGCCGTCCGGCAGTATGAGGCCCTCCAATTGACCGGCAGGGTCGTCCGGATCAACAACAGGGTGGAGGGTTATCTGTTTGGGTTCAAGAGAAGGGGGGATATGTTCTGCATCCTGCTGGAGATCACAAACCTTGACATCAGGGGGCTTGCCCAATTTATATTCAGGGAGTTTTGCAGGGAAAGAGAGATGGAAGGCTTCAGATACATCAACACCCTTGGGGACTCAGGCCTTGAAACCCTGCGCCGTGTAAAACTATCCTACCGGCCGTCGAAAATCGTCCCATCCTATATCGCCTGTTTACCCTGACAGAGATCTCTTTATGGCCTCTTGCCTTTGCGGGCAGCGAGTTGGAGGAAGATGAGGATACTCTTCTTATAATCAAAGTTGTCTATCTTTCTGAAGCAGGCTACAAATTCTCTCTCCTCAGAGGACATATCATAGGAATAACCCCTGTCCATGATACTCACCTTTCCCTCTCCTCTCTCTTCAAAAAAATAGGTGAGCGAGACATCCAGGGCGCTTGAGATGGCCTGCAATCTATCCGTATTCAGATAACTCCTGCCGTTTTCGTATCGCTGAAGCTGTTGATAGGTAATCCCGATGGCCTCTGCCAGCCTCTCCTGGCTCAACCCTAACTCTTTCCTCCTGTCCCTTATCTTCATCCCGATAAACTTCCGGTCCTTTATCCTGTACATGTGCGTTCCTCACCATGTCACCTTTTTATTGACTTTATTGCCACCCACAATACAGACGGGGTTTATAAAAGTCCACAATATACAATTTGTAATATATTGTTGACAAATACTAACTAATCGTTGTATAGAGTATACTGCCGGTTTGGAACAGGGGGGATAGAAATGCCGAACAAGGTGATACTTCTAAGAAGGTTTGGGCGGCAGCTCCGGAGCTTCAGGAAACAGAGGATGATTTCCAGGGAAGAGATGGGCTGCAGGATCAGGCTCTCTGCAAAAGATGTGGAGGCATTAGAGGAGGGGAAGGAGGATCCAAGGCTGAGCACCCTCCTGCTCATTGCCGACGCCCTGAATGTACCGCCGGAAGAGCTTCTGGCGCCCCCGGGAAGACAGGATAGTGAATACTATGCCTATCGTTTTTATCTCCTGAAACTTCTGAACAGGATGTCAAAAAAGGACCTAAAGAAGGCGATTGAGGCCCTGCATACCCTCAATACTTCGAGACGTTCATCTCCTCCATCTTCCCGGTGACCATGAATACAATCCTTTCGGCGATGTTGGTCACCCGGTCTGCAGTCCTCTCTAAATTATGGGCGGTCCAGATGAGGTAGGTCGCACCTTGAATCGTCTTGGG
>Ga0209324_10001310_pt1 | contig 16985 bp, 17 predicted proteins | sample Rifsed19ft3_FD_184015 | JGI IMG/M metagenome (GOLD analysis project Ga0209324, IMG submission 184015) | Soil microbial communities from Rifle, Colorado, USA - sediment 19ft 3 (version 2) | ecosystem: Environmental > Terrestrial > Deep subsurface > Rock core/Sediment | place: Rifle, Colorado...
GCGATCGCCTTGTATCCGAAGATCGGCTTGTGGGAGAATCGCGGGATCACCTCGGAGATGATCCCCATCACGGGGAGGATCATGATGTACACGGCGGGGTGGGAGTAGAACCAGAAGATGTGCTGCCAGATGATCGGGTCGCCGCCCAGCGACGGCGTGAGGAAGCCGACCATCCCGTGCCGCTCGAGGAGGAGGACGAACAGCCCCGCCGCGAGGACGGGCGTCGCGAGGGTGACGATCCCCGACGTCACGAGGACGGACCAGACGAAGAGGGAGAGGTTCTTGAACGTGATCCCCGGCGCTCGGAGGCGGAGGATCGTCACGACGAAGTTGAGCGCGCCGAGGGTCGAGGAGATCCCGATCAGCTGGAGCCCGACGATCCAGAGGTCCACGCCCAGGCTCGGGTCGAACACGGACAGGGGCGCGTACCCCGTCCACCCGATCTGTGCGGAGCCCATCCACATGATGACCGCCGCGGGCGGGAGGAGCCAGTAGCTCAGGGCGTTGAGTCGCGGGAACGCCATGTCCTTTGCGCCGATGAGGGGCGGCACCATGAGGTTCCCGAAGCCCGCGAGCATCGGAATCGCGACGAGGAAGATCATCGTCGTCCCGTGCATCGTGAACAGGGCGCTGTACGTCCCCGGGTCCACGACCGTCGGCCCGGGGTATGCGAGCTCCCAGCGGATCACGAGCGCGAGCAGTCCCCCAAGAAGGAAGAAGAGGATCGACGTGACGAGGTACAGGATCCCGATGTCGTGATGGTTCGTCGTCGTCATCCAGCGCATCAGGCCGACGTTCTTCAGTGACGTCGGGTGCGCCGTCGACACCTCGCCCACCATCCACGCAACCTCAACACGGCCGTCCGGGGTTAGGCCGTCCGAACCTCCCCGAATCCGGCGACGGCCAAAAAGGTTTCCCTCTCAAGCCACGCTACGACGGGGTTCGTAGGGAGGGTTTCGGCCAACCGCAAACGCTTTAGAGCACCGCGGATGTACGCGGCGCGGATGTCCTCCCTCCGGCGGCTCGCCTTCTTCGCCCCGGCGGTCCTCGCGGCCCTCTCGGGCGTTGCCGCGACCGCGTCCGCAGCCGACAACACGCCGGGCCAGGAGGCGACGAACCGGCTCTTCCTCCTGGTCCTCCTGTTCGCCGTTGGAATCGGCAGCTTCGTGCTGGTCCTCCTCGTTGCCGTCGTGTTCAAGTTCCGGAAGCGGAAGGGGCACACGGCGCCCGTGGGGAACCCGAAGACCCACGACAACACCCTTGAGACCCTGTGGACGGTGATCCCCGCGGTGATCCTCCTCTTCGTGGGGATCGCGACGTTCCAGACCCTCGCGGTCACGGACGTGGTCCCCGAGAACCCGGACGTCACGGTGACCGTGATCGGCCACCAGTGGTACTGGGAGTTCCAGACGCTCTACCCAAACGGCACGTGGGTGAACACGACCGGCGAGCTCACGGTCGAGGTCGGGCAGACCGTCAAGCTCATCATCGAATCTGCGGACGTCGTGCACGCTTTCTACATCCCCGAGTTCGGCCTGAAGAAGGACGCGTTCCCCGGCACCCCGAACGTGTACTGGTTCCAGGCGAGGAACGCGGGCGACTTCGTGATCCAGTGTGCGGAGTATTGCGGCATCAGCCACTACGTGATGGTGGGGAGCCTCCATGTCGTCCCGGGATGAGACGGGGGCGCGCGCCGGGAGCGCGATCCTCCTCGCGATCCTCCTGGCAGCCGTCGTCGCCATACCCACCGCGTCTTCGGCCGTCCCCGCGCCTCGTCCCGCCGCGGCCGCGACGGCGAACGTCACCGTGGCGATGACCCGCCTCACGACGTTCACCCCGACCCAGATCGTCGCGGAGCCGGGGCAGAACGTGAGCCTGACGATCGTGAACGAGGGGATCATGGTCCACAGCTTCACCCTCTACAGCGAAGCGAACGTGACCGCGCCCCTGAGCGCGTTCCGGGACATGCTCGACTTCAACGACACGCATGCGAAGATCGTCGACGCGTGGATCCCCGCCGGCGAGACGTGGGTCGTGAACTTCACCGCGCCGTCGACGGCCGGCCGATACCTCTACGTGTGCATGGTCAACGGGCACTGGACGACGATGAACGGGCTCCTCGTCGTGGGCGGCACCGGACCCGCCGCGGGCGGATGGCCCCTCGGTCTGGTCCCGACGATCATGGTCGGCACGATCGCCCTCGTCCTCGTGCTCGCGGCGGGATACCAGGTGCGGGCGATGCGCGCGGTGCGCCGCCCGAAGTGAGGGAAGGGCATGGCGGACCTCCGCCTCGTCATCGTGGTGTTCGGGTTCCTGCCGCTGCTCGCCCTCCCCGCGTACTGGGCACGCCCCTACCGCGCGCAGACGTGGGCCCTCCTCGCCGGGATCCTCGCGTTCCTCGGCCTGAGCCACGCCATGGCGACGGTCCTCCCCGGCCAGGGGTCGGCGTCGATCCTCTTCGGGGAGGCCGCGGCGATCGGTGCCGCCGTCGGAGGGCTCGTCCTCGGGGTCGGCATCGGATGGCTCCTCCTTGTCCGCCGCCGTCCGGGACCGTCCTGGGCATCCGAAGTCGCCCTCGCGGCGACCGCGTTCCTGGCGATCCACAGCCTCGGCGACGGGCTCGTCCTCGGGGAGGGTCTCGCCGCGGGCCCGACCGCGGTCCCAATCGCTGGCCTCGCGGTCGCGGCGACGGTCGTCCATCGTTTCGTCGAGGGCGCGATCGTCGTCGTGCCGGGGGCGGAGGCGGGATGGCGACCCCGGTGGCTGTCCCTCGCGGTCCTTGCCGGCGCGCTGACCCTCCCGGCCGCGGGCCTCGTGTGGTTCGCGGACGACCGTCTCCTTGTCGGGGACACGTTCGCCGCAGTCCTCGCGGGGTCCATGGTCCTCGCGGGGGTCGAGGCGGGTCTCGCGTTCGTCCTCCTGGTGACCGCGTTCCTGCCGCGGTCCGTGTCAACGGACCGGATGGACTGGGTCGGCTGGGCCGCGCTCGGGTTCGTGGGGATCGTGCTCGTGCACGCCCTCGCCGAGTGACGCCGACCGCGGTACGACGAGGACGACGACTGCGAGCGCAAGGGCACCTGCGAACGTCGCGATCGCGATCCCGAGATGGAGCGTGACCACGAGGGGGTCCAGGCGGCTCGTGATCGTGAGGGCCCCGAGGGCGACCTGTCCGAGGAGGCACGTCACGGTCATGCTCGACAGGAGGACGTACCGGCGCTCCGCCCGGAACCAGAGGAGCGCCAGAACCATCGTGAGGATGAGGAACAGGGACGTCAGGGCGGCGACGAGGCGGTGCGCCCATTCCGCGAGAATGAGGGGATCGCCGAGGTTCGGGAGCACGGAGCCGTAGCAGAGCGGCCAGTCCGGACACGCCAGGCCCGCCCCTGTCGCCTTGACGTAGCCGCCGAGGACCATCGTCGCGTACGTCGTGAAGGTCGAGAGGACCGCGAGGAGCCGGAACAGCCGGGCCTTGTCGAGGGTGGCCATGTCCTCCCCCGGATAGCGGGAGTGGCTTCGCCGGGATAAATGTTGGTCTACGGGGTCGGCGGGAACGCAGGGCGGTCCCGTGCCAGGGCGACGGCCGCCGCGAGGATGCCCAGGTCGAGGGCGAACCCGATCACGCAGAGGATGCAGATCGCCTGGATCACGAAGATCTCGATCAGAGTGAGGCCCATGCCGGCCCCCGCGCCGATGAGGGCGAACAGGAGGAGCCATCGGTCGACGGACCATGGACCGATCGGATCTCGCCCGCGCAGTCCCGCGCCTGCGAGGGCGAAGAGAATCGCGAACCCGCCGACGCCGAGGAACGCGGTCGGGACGCCCCCGATCGCCGCATACGGGCTCTCCCGGACCGTCGAGCAGCTGAAGAACGCGTCGATGTCGCACCACGAGGACGATGCGGCTTCGTACCACTGGTAGGCGAGGTACGCGGAGGTCGCGATCCCGAACGCGGACAAGACCGCGATGAGGAGGAGCAGGTCTCCGCGGGACAGGCCTTCGCGGGCCATGTCACGCGCCCGCCGCGCTCAGCGCGCTCACGAAGTGCGAATAGCTGTTGTTCGGCGGGAGGAGAGTCGCCCGCACGATCCCATCTGCATCGAGCACGAACGTCGTCGGCGTCGCCGTGACGCCGTACGAGCGCGTGATGCCGCCCGTGGTGTCGAGGGCGTACGGCCACGTGGCTCCGTGGCTTGTGGCCCACGAGCCGATCTTCGCGTCGTTGTCCGCGCTACCAACGAAGTTCACGTCGATGCTGAGGAAACGGACGGACGAGCTGTAGTTCGCGTACAGGGCGACGAGGGTCGGGACCTCCACGCCGCACGCCGGACAATCCACGTCCATGAACTCGAGGAGGACGGGGGTGCCTCGATACGACGAAAGGACGATCGTGCTCCCCGTCGTCGTGCGAACGCTGAAGTCGGGCGCGGTCTCGCCGATCCCGGGGACGTTCGGGAACGGGTTGAAAATCACGAGGATCAGGATCGCCGCGACGACGACCGCAAGGATTGCGATGAGCTGCTTCCCCTGCCGGGTGAGCTTGAGTGCGGCGGGTCTCGACCTCGCGGTGACCTTCCTCTCTTCGTTGGTGAGGAGAGAGTCGACCTCGACAGCGGCTCGCGGGTGCTGATTCCGGACGTGGCGCTCGAGGTTCTCGAGCTTCACTGCAACATCGCACACGGGGCATTTCTTCGTCGCCATGGCAGCCGGGAAAGGACGGTCCGCCCGATGATAAACCTTCCGCGGGTATCGTGCGGACGGCGAACGTTTCGAGGCGGGCCCTCGGGCAGGGACACTCCCGAACCACGGGTCTGCGGTTGGCTGACCGTTTTCGTCACCGCCGGTTTCCCGGCGCTCAGTCGAACCCGGTCTCCATCAGTTCGCGCGGCGCTCGAGGAACAGGGCGACCGGTCCCGTTCAGTTCATGCAGTAGACGGCTTGTCGGTGGAATCGGCCCTCGATGACCTCATCCACGAGGAACTGGGCGAGGTCCGACAGTCGGACCGATGTGAAGGCACTGATCCGGATCGCAGGCGCGACACGCACGCGTCCCCTGCCGCGCGAGCCGGAGATCCGGAACGGCTTCGCCAGCGTCCAATCGAGGCCGCTCCCCTTCACGGTCGCTTCCTGCGCGTCGCGGTCCGCGTCGATCGCGGGATACTGCCGTCGGTAGCGGCGGACGAACCGCCGCACGAACGGCGTCCAATTCGGGGTGTCCCCCCCGGCCATCGCCCCGGTCTGGCAGACGAGACGCTCGATCCCGAGTCCCTTCATCTCCGCAATCACACTCGCGGTCGCTTTCTCACAGAACGGTTCCGGATTCTTGTGCCGGCCCAACCGCGGACCGAACACGATGACGACGCCGTTAGTGCCTTCCAGGGTCCGTCGGACGTCGCTGGGTTCGGTGAGTTGTCCGCGAATGATCTCGAGGCCCGCGGGCGCGTCCCGCGGTTCCGAACCCGGGCGGTACAGCGCCCGGACGCGCAATCCCTTCCTGAGGGCGGCAGCGATCAACTCCCGCCCTGTGTTCCCCGAACCCCCGAACACCGCGATCCACCCTGTGTCGTCCACCGTCTCACGCCACCCTCGGTGCCGCCCATGGCCCGGTGGGCTCCGTGAAGTCCCCGCACGTACAATACAACCGGGAATCGGATTTCCCCGGGAGCATCAGAAAAAGAGTGGGGACGCAGGGATTCGAACCCTGATCGACGGGTTTCTTCCACGCGGGGTGCGACCCACGCGTGTTCTCGCGAACCATGGGTCTCCGCTCCAGTCTGTCATCACCGGATCAGCAAACCCGTTCGCGGTCAAGCCCATGACTGGAGCCCGTAATTCTACCAGGCTAAACTACGTCCCCATGGCGCCTGCTCGGACCGCGGAAGCCTACCGGCCGTTAAAGAACTTTGCGCGACAGCGCGCCCACGCCGGGCCTAGCGCTGCCGCATCTTTTGCTCACGCTTGCGGCGGCGCATCCGCTTCTTGCGCCATTTCCAGCGCATCTGGCCGCGCTTCTTCCAGGCGCGTGAGCTCCGCTTCATCGGGTTCCGGCGCGCCGTATTCGGCGGGTTCTTAAGTAGTTTCCGACGGGCAGTGCTCTCGCTCTTCCCCCGACCCGCCCCTCCCCCTGGAGGGAGCTCAGCCCGTGCGCGCGTAGAACACGTTGCCGGGTCCCGCGTAGTCCGGTGCTTCGGCCCACGCGAGGTGCACGCCGCCCATCGGGTCCCGCGTGATCCCGTAGTAGTCGCCGTACGTGAAGCCGAAGCCCTCCGCGCTCTGGTACGGCATCCCGAGGTCCGCGTTCACGCGGATCTCCCCGCCCCACGTCCTCCCGCTGTCCGAGGACGCCCGCACGTACGTGTTGAACGCGCCCAGGCGGTTGTCCATCCAAGACACGTAGACCTCACCGCGCGCCCCGCCCTCGATCGCTGGGAAGAGATGGTACGCCTCGCTCAGTCCGTCCGCATGGACCGTCGTGCGCGCGCTCCACGTGCGCCCGCCGTCCAGGGAGGCTTGGAACCAGAGGTACGGCGGCCCGCGGTCCGTGAGACCCGCGTTGTACGCGACGTACACGTTGTCCGCGGCGTCCACGGAGACGACCATCTGCGGGCCCCAGAAGTCCCAGCCGCACGTCGTCGGGCATGCGGGTCCGGGCGGCAGATTCTCCGCGAGGGTGATGAAGGACCACGTCCGCCCGCCGTCCGTGGACTTCGTGAGGAAGACCTCCTGCGGCCCGAGGGCGTTCCCGCTCTGGTGCACCCCGACCCAGCTGCAGTACGCGGTCCCCTTCGAATCGACCGTGCATCCCGACGTGAGCGTCCAGCCCGTGTCCTTCGACCGGGAGTTCACCATGACCGAACTGAACGTCCGCCCGCCGTCCGTGCTCGTCGAAACGAAGTACCGCTGCCCGATGCTGAACGCGACGTGCACCCGGTCCCCGTGGACCGCGAGGCCGACCTTGTCCGTCCACGAGTTCTTCACGTCGCCGTTCACGGCGACCGGCGTGGACCAGGATTCCCCGAAGTCATCGGACCGCTGGACGACGGTGTCCTTGCCGAAGAGGTACGCGACCCACACCGTGCCCCCCGCGTTGATCGCGACCTGCAGGTCGATCTGGTACGTGGACGCGGGCCACAGCGGCCTCGGCGCGCCGAACGTCCGCCCGCCGTCGTGCGACACCTGGATCATCGCCGCGGTTCTCCCGCAGACATCGCATCCGGGCACGCCGCCGAAGTGCGCCCAGGCGACGTACACGTTCCCGCGACCGTCGGCCCCGAGTTCGGGCTCCCAGTCGTCGCCCTCGGTCCAGCCGATCACGGATGGCGTCGTGAACCTCAGCGCCGGCGCCGCGGCCGCGTTCGACGCCGACAGAATCACGGCCGCGAGGACTAGCGCACCGAAGATGAAGAATCTCCTCCCCATGAGGAACCCCCTGGCGTCCCCGGAACGCCCGTCGGGTCCATAAAGGGTTCGCCGGGATTCGCGGTGTTCGCGCGGCTGATACCATCGGCCCCTCGACGGCGCCGCGATGGGCCGGCCCGCGGTTCGACGCGTGTCCGCGGTTCCGACCCAACTTGTATAGGGACGGACATCGATGCGGGGACCGGGGGAGCCCCATGCCGAATCTCGCCCGCAGCATCATCCGCGACAGCCTTCGAGCCCAGCCCGACGAACCGATCCTCATCAGTGCGGCGCCGCACACCCTGGCCCTGGCGGAGGACGTCGCCCTCGAGGCGTTCAAGGCCGGCGCGGACCCCGCGATCCTCATGGACACGGACAAGGTGTTCTACGGCCAGTTCAAGTACCTCGCCGACGAGCACCTCCGGAAGACGTCCGCTCACTGTCTCGGCCTCCTCGACTACGTGAAGTCGTACGTCTGGCTCGGGGGCACGGAGGACCCCGCGCCCATGCGTCGGGTCCCGAAGTCCAAGTGGGCCGCGATGTTCCAGGGGGAGGACGCCCACTACCGGAAGTCCCAGAAGCTCAAGCCGAAGTCCGTCGGCGTGGCCCTCGGCCTGGTCACCCGGCCCCGCGCGAAGGCGTACGGCTTCAACTTCGCCGCTTGGAAGAAGATGACGGAGTCCGCGATCGCCGTGAACTACGACGAGATGCGCCGGACCGGGGAGGGGCTCGCGGCGGCGCTCGAGCGGCCCGCGGGTGCCCGGGTGACCGCGGAGAACGGGACGGACCTCACGTTCCGCCTCGCGGGCGAGGGCCGGAAGGCCCACGTGGACGACGGCGTGATCGGCGACGAGGACCTTGCGGTCGGGAACACGGACACGGGCCTGCCCGCGGGGAACGTGTCGATCGCCCCGATCGAGGACAGCGCGAACGGGACGTTCGTCGCGGACGTGAAGATTCCGCAGGTCGGCACGTTGATCGATGGTCTGTCCTGGACGTTCCAGAACGGACGCGTCGTCGAGTTCAGCGCAAAGCGGAACGTGACGAGCGCGCAGATCAACTGGGCGGAGGGCACGGGCGCGAAGGAGATGTTCGCATCCCTCGGGATCGGCCTGAACCGGAAGGTCGTCCCGGGCTTCCTGAACTCGAACCTCGCCCGCGGGACCGTCGGGATCTCGATCGGAGACAACCAGGGCCTTGGCGGGAAGAACGAGAGCAGTTATGGGTTCGGCTCGTTCCTCGCGAAGGGGACCCTGGAGATCGACGGCCGGGTGCTCGTCGAGGACGGACGCCTCAAGCTCTAGGCCCGCGTCCGCAGGATTCCCCGGCATCGACCCAAGCTCCCAAGTAGCCGGGCGGCCTTGCCCAGATGGAACCGCTCCGGGACGGGATCGAGATCGCACGGGCGTTCGGGTCGCAGAGCATGGTGGAGCCCCTGCGCCGAGTGCTCGTCCGGAGGCCGGACGAGGCCTTCGCCGTCGACGATCCCGTGGCGTGGAGCTACGCGGCCCGGCCGGACCTCCGCGAGGCCCAACGGGAGCACGACGCCTTCGTCGCGCTCCTGTCCGACGCCGGCGCGGAGGTCGTCCGTCACGATGCCACTATGCCCGGGCTCGCAGACTCCGTGTTCGTCCACGATCCCGTCCTCGTCACGGACCGCGGGACCGTGGTCCTGAGCATGGGGAAGCCCCTCCGTCGGGGCGAAGAGACCGCGCTCGCGAAGCGCCTCGAGGAGGCCGGCGTGCCCGTCGCCGGGACGATCGGAGGGAACGGCCATGCCGAGGGCGGAGACCTCCTGTGGCTCGACCACGACACCCTCGCGGTGGGACAGGGTTTCCGTACGGACGCGGATGGGCTTGATCAGCTCCATGGGATCCTCGATCCGGCGGAGGTCGAGCTGGTCCCCGTCCAGCTCCCCTGGTACGAGGGCCCCGCCACCTGCCTCCATCTGATGTCGCTCGTGAGCCTCGTCTCCGAGGACCTCGCGGTCGTGTACCCGCGCCTCCTCTCCGTCCCGTTCTGGACGCTCCTCCGGGAACAGGGGTTCGACCTCCTCGCCGTCCCCGACGAGGAGTTCGCGACGATGGGCACGAACGTGCTCGCGCTCGCGCCGCGGACGTGCGTGATGCTCGAGGGGAACCCCGTGACGAAGGCGAAGCTCGAGGCGGCCGGGTGCGAGGTCCGGACGTATCGGGGCAACGAGATCTCCCTCAAGGCGGAAGGCGGGCCGACGTGCCTCACCCGCCCGATCCTGCGCGGAGCCTGATCCCAGGAGGTTGCGAACCCCGATGGCGACTCCGGCGGACACGGAGGCGAGGGCGCTCGCGGCGATCGATGCCGACGGCCTCGTCGCGTGCCTCCGCGAGCTGATCGCGATCCGGAGCCTCGGGGGCGAGGAGGACGCCGCGCAGGCGTTCGTCGCAGACCGGATCGCACGCGAAGGCCTCCGCGTCGACCGATGGAGGTTCCCCATCGACCCGTTGCGTGCCCATCCCCACTTCAGCATGGAGGTCGAGCGAACGGCGGGCGAGGGCGTCGTCGGCACGCTCCCCGGGAAAGGAGGGGGGCGGAGCTTGATCCTGAACGGCCACGTCGACGTCGTGCCCGTCGGGGATGAGGGGAACTGGACCGTGCTGCCGTGGCAGGGGACGGTCCGGGACGGCCGCGTGTACGGCCGCGGCGCGGTCGACATGAAGGGCGGCCTCGTCTGCGCGCTCTTTGCCGCGAAGGCGCTCGTCGAGAGCGGAGTGACGTTGCGCGGGGACCTGCTCATCGAGAGCGTGATCGGCGAGGAGGACGGCGGGGTCGGCACTCTGGCGACCTCCCTGCGCGGATACCGCGCGGACGGGGCGATCGTCCTCGAGCCTACGGAACTCGTCGTCGCCCCTGCCCAGGCGGGCGCGCTGTGCTTCCGGATCACCGTGGACGGGAGGTCCGCGCACGCCTGCGTGCGGGAGGAGGGCGTCAGCGCGCTCGAGAAGTTCCTCCCGGTCCAACGCGCGCTCGCGGACCTCGAGGCGCGGAGGAACCAGGCCGTCCGGGATCCGATGTTCTCGAGGTACCGGCTTCCGTTCGCCCTGAACCTCGGGAGGGTCCAGGCGGGGGAATGGCCGTCGAGCGTGCCGGAACGCTTGGCCGTCGAGGGTCGATACGGGATCGCCGTCGGGGAGCCCGTCGCGGCCGCCCGCGCGGCGTTCGAGGACGCCATCCGTTCAGCGGCGGCGTCGGAACCCTGGCTCCGCGACCATCCTCCCCGGGTCGAGTGGTGGGGAGGCCAGTTCGATTCCGCGAGCACGCCCGTGGACCATCCCGTCGTCACTTCGCTCGTGTCCGCCGTGGAGACAGTTCTCGGTGCGCCCGCGCGGCTCGAGGGGATGACGTACGGTTCGGACATGCGCCTCCTCGTGCACGTGGCCCGCACGCCGACGGTCCTGTTCGGCCCCGGCGATGTCCGGCGGTCCCACCGACCCGACGAATCCGTGGCGATCGACGATCTCGTCGCGGCGACTCGCGCCATCGTCGTTGCCGCGATTCGCTTCTGTGGAGAGGCGTAAGACGGCACGCCGAGGACGGACCCGGAGGGATTCGCTGGCTCTCCATGTGGGCGCGTCATTGTCCGACGGATCGGCGGACCAAACCGAGGCACGCCATGAGCGGAAGGTCGTCCCGTCCCTTCATGTGGTTAGAACGAGAGTGGACGTTGCAAGGCGTTGTGGCGGTTGGAGGAAGACCAGATCTTAGGGCTGAGAAGAATATCCGAGTCTTTCATACCGAACCCCAAAATAGGTCCGTGCCGCCACCCCAACCCAGCTCCGGAGGCCCATCCATGTTCTGCCAGCACTGTGGAAAGCCAATCGCGGCCGGCGCTGTGTTCTGCAACTTCTGCGGTGGGCGCCAGGGCGCCCCCGTCGGGGCTCCGCCACAATCTCCATGAGTCTGTTCACTGGAGGCCCAAACCTCCGTGCCAGAGACCGCGGGGAAGTCCAGTGAGCGTCGCTCCTGCGGCAGGCGTCTGACAGTCCCGCTGAGGCCACTGGATCCCTATGCTCGGTACGTTGCGGCCGATTTAGTGGATACTTGCTTGAAGGTCCATCCGTTCTCTTCGAGCATGTCCCTCACGGGATCATGCACCTTCTTCAGATCGAACTCGTACTCATAGACCTTCTTTCCAAGCGCAAAGCCTCCGCCCGCGGAATGGCTCGTGCCGATCATTTTTCCACGGAAAGCCGACTGCTGGCTGCTGACGCCGCCCAACCCAAAGGGGCCTTTCTTCTCGGTCTCTTTCGAGGTCATCTCCTCGCAGAACCTGCCCTCGTGGGTGCTCTCGTCCAGAAGGAGCCATGCTTTGTATCCCTTCTTCAGGTCCTTCTCCGTCATCGCGAGCGCACCCTCCCGCCATTGGGCGTCCACGATTCTCTGCTCGATGAACAAGTCCGTCTCATCGCTCTGCCTGATCTCGAAGGGGTTCGACGGGTTGTTCAGCGCCAGAAGCCTCTCGCGCACCACGCTCTTCCCCACGGGCGCAACCTGCGGTTTCCTCCTCTCCCAGAATGGAATGAATCATCCCTCCGAATTGCTCCTGAATCTTGTGCGAATACCACTACGACAACAGTCACAAGTGCCGATGCCACGCCTCTCTTCCATGTCCCTCCACAGCTCGTCTTGGAACTCACCCTGGAGCCTCTCACTCCTTCCTGCTCCCGTCCGAGATTAGGCCCCGGACCGCCGCCGTTTCGTATGCAGAGTGGAATCAACACGCAGACCTTCAGCTTTTCGAACGTTTCTACACTTGTAAGGGGATCCGGCTGCTCGGCCGGAGGAACAGGGACGCAGGGATTCGAACCCACTCCATAGAAATCGAGGGTCGATCAGCGAGAATTGAGCGCTCGCGGCTCGACGACTCGTGGACGGGCGTACGACGGCTCTTTGGCAAATGGTCAGACGCTTCGACGCTGCCTTGATTCCCGGGTTCTGATAGTCACCCTTGTGGCCGCAGTTTAGGTGGCACTTCTGGGGTTCGCCCAAATGGCGGCGACCGGACCCAACGTACACTCCAGGTCCGGTGAAGGATCAGGACTGGCTTCGAGACGCTCTGACCAAGTTGGACGCCATGAAAGGATGGCGAGCGGAGGTCGCGAAATTCGTCGTTGCCTTCATGTTCGGCACGGGGCTAAGACCCGGCGAACTCAGGCTTGCGGCCCTTGCGGACCTTGACACGCAGCGCTGGGTCTTTAAGGTCATTCATCCGAAGCGCGTGCCGGGAGCGGCCGGCGGGGCGGAACCCGCTGTCTTCCAAGATACGCGAGGCCACGTCCCGGACTACCTTGCCGTCCGTGAGAAGCGTCTCCGGGAGTTGGGCTTTGACCCTGCCAGGGTGACCGTGCTCGTTCCGAGCGAACTCGGGAGGCACGATTCGGAGGCCGGCTTCCGGAACCTCCGTGTGGACATGTTCAAGGAAGCAGGCGTCCGTGGCGACTGCCGGGTCTTTCGCCGGACGCACGAGCAGATATTGATGGACCGCCTGGACGCCCACGATTACAGAGAAGGCAGCATCATCGAGATTTCTGCGAAGCGCCTGCGCCACTCGATGCAGACTGCGGTCAGGCACTACGCAGACCTGCGAACGGCACGAGGTCAGAAGGCCGCCCAAGGGGCGTGGGAGACTCCGGTCGTCAAGGTGAGGGATCGCGGCGTTTAGGCGTCAGCAAAACGTCAGACACGGACTGACCCAAAACGACTACCCCCTCGGACGCGTCCTAATGGAGGAATAGCGGACCCGGAGGGATTCGAACCCTCGACAGCTGGATTAGAAATCCAGAGCCCTATCCGTGCTAGGCGACGGGTCCGGGCGACGGCACGGCCCGTCGGTCTTAAGTATCCATCGCCGCGGCCAGCCCTCCATGCGGGGACCCGGCCCGCCGGGATACTTACAGTTGCGACGCAGGGCTATTGACCCCCTACTCGGTTCTCCCCATCGCGAGGATTCGTTACAATGAAAGTTATGGTGCTTGGGGCGGGCGCGATTGGGAGTGTCACCGCGACGCTGCTCGCGAAGAGCAAGGAGGTCGACGAGCTCGTCGTCGCCTCCCGACGAGGCGGGCAGGCGCGGGCGTTGGTGAAGAAGATCGGCAGGAAGCACGTGCGGGCGAAGGAGCTCGACGCGGGCAAGGTCGCGGACATGGTCAAGGCCTTCAAAGGGGTCGACCTGGTCGTGAACCTCGTCCTGCCGCGGTTCAACCTGAAGATCATGGACGCGTGCGTCAAGGCCGGCGTCCACTACATGGATACCGCGACGGACCTCGTTCTCGCGACGGAGAAGAAGGGCGACGAGGTCAAGCGCACCCCGGAGCAGATCCAGCTCGACCGGAACGAGAAGTGGGAGGATGCGGACCTCAGCGCGATGCTCGGCTGGGGCTGCGACCCCGGGCTTTCGAACATCTTCGCCCGCTGGGGTGCGGATCGGCTCGACCGCGTGGACGAGATCCTCGTCCGCGACGGGGACAACTCGACGATCGAAGGGTACGAGTTCGCGACCCTGTGGTCCGCGGACACCCTGATCGAGGAGGTCCAGATGGACGCCCTCGCGTACTACAACGGGAAGTTCGTCCGGGTCGGGACCGCGGAGGGAGAGGAGGTCTTCAACTTCCCGCCGCCCGTCGGGCCGCAGACCGTGTACAACGTCGACCACGAGGAGCAGAACACGATCCCCCTCTACATCAAGGGCCTGAGGAACATGGACTTCAAGCTCAGCCTCCCGAAGGAGTTCGCGGAGTTCGTCCGCCTGTCGAAGAAGTGGGGCATGACGTCCGCGACGCCGATCCCCGTGCGGAGCAAGTTCCGCAACACGACCGTGAAGGTCGCGCCGCGGGACGTCCTCACGGCGCTCCTGCCCGTCCCCGCGGAGATGGGCGCGAACGTCCGGGGGGCGACGTGCATCGGGAGCCTCGTGAAGGGCGTGAAGAACGGCCGGCCCGCGGGTTGGTTCATCTACACCCTGATGGACCACCAGGACACCTGGAAGCGGTTCGGGTTCAACGCGGTCGCGTTCACGACGGGCGCGCCGCCCGTCGTCGGCGTCGAGATGTTCGCGCGGAACGAGATCACGAAGCGCGGCGTCTACCCGCCGGAGGCGCTCGACCCCGCCCCGATCGTCAAGCACCTGCCCGACGTCGGGATCCCCGTCGGGGAGCGGCCGGAGGCCTGAGGCGCCGACCCCCGGGGCGGCAGGATCCGTCCTTATCCCGTCCGACACCCAGGTGCCAAGGTTCATGTAGCCCCGGCTTTGTCCGCGCAGGCGAGCTCAGGGAGCGCAAGCCGTGAAGGTCGTCGTCCTGGGGGCCGGCGCGATCGGGTCCGTCGCGGGCACGCTGCTCGCGAACCGGCCCGAGGTGGACCGGCTCGTGATCGCGGACCGGAGCGTCGACGCCGCCCGCCGCCTCGCGCGGCGCTTGGACTCCGGACGCGCGGAGGCCGTGAAGGCGGACGCGGGGAACGTCGACGCCATGGCGGCGCTCCTGAAAGGGTTCGACCTCGCGATCAACCTCGTCCTGCCGCGCTTCAACCTGAGGGTCATGGACGCATGCCTGCGCGCGGGCACGAACTACATGGACGCCGCGACGGACCTCGCCCTCGCGAAGGAGAAGCCGGGCGACACCGTGAAGGCGCCGCCGTACGTGCACCAGCTCGAGTACGACGAGCGGTTCCGGGCCGCCGGCCTGACCGCGCTCCTCGGGATGGGGGCGGACCCCGGGACGTCGAACATCTTCGCGCGGATGGGCGCGGACCGCCTCGACGAGGTCGAGGAGGTCCTCGTTCGTGACGGCGACAACGGCATGGTCGACGGCTTCGAATACGCCTCGCTCTGGTCCGCAGACACGCTGATCGAGGAGGTCCTCATGCCTGCCCTCGCGTTCCGCGACGGCCGCTTCGTCCGCCTCGGATCCCTCGAGGGGGAGGAGACGTTCGAGTTCCCTCCGCCCGTCGGCCCGCTCACCGTGTACAACGTGGACCACGAGGAGACGAACACGCTCCCGCTGTTCATCGGCAAGGGGATCCAGCGATGCGACTTCAAGATCGCGATCCCCCGCGAGCTCGCGGACGCCTTGCGGGTCTTCCAGAAGTTCGGGCTTCACCGCGGCACCCCGATCGACGTCGAGGTCAAGGCGACGGGGGAGACGATCCAGGTCGCGCCGCGGGACGTGCTGACTGCGCTCATGCCCGACCCGAAGGACCTTGCGGACAAGGCGAGCGGCACGGCCTCGATCGCCGTCGTCGTGCGCGGGCGGAAGGACGGCCGGAAGGCCGCGTGGATGTTCTGGTTCCTCCTCGACCACCAGGAGACGTTCCGGCGGCACGGTTTCAACGCGACCGCGTATCCCGTCGGCGCACCGATGGCGATGAGCGCGGTGATGCTGGGCCGGGGGGAGATCGCGAGGAAGGGCGCCTTCCCTCCGGAGGCCATCGATTCTGCGCCGTTCCTCAAGCGGCTGCCGGAGTTCGGGATCGAGGTCCGCGAGAAGCGCCTCACGTGACGTCCCGGGCGGCGTCGACGCCGCCGAGGCTCCGGGCGGCCCGCACGCCGTTCACCGCGGCCTTCGCGACCTCCCGCACGGCGACGTGGTGGAGCGCATCGAACGTCGGATATTCGACGCGCCGGGACCGCGGCCGCTTCGTCGTGAACCCGAGGATCGTGTCGCCGTCCGTGGACATGTGCGCGGGTCGAACGGCCAGGGCGATCCCGTCGTGCGCGAGCTCGACGAGGCGGGCGAGCTGTTCGTGGTCGAGGGGCGCGTCCGTGCCCACGACGCCGATCGTCGTCCCGGACCGACCCGAGGACGCCCGGACGTAGTCCTCGAGGACGTCATCCATCTCGATGAAGCCCGTGCCCTTCGGCCGACGCATCCCCGCGATTGTCACCCCCTCCGAGGGGTCGAACACGTTCCCCACGCAGTTCGTCACGACGAGCGCCCCGACGGTCCACGGGCCGACGCGGGACGCGCTGCTCCCGAGGCCGCCCTTCGTTCCCTTGTGGCCGAGCTCCTCGAAGAGCGGCCCGACAGTCGCGCCGATCCCCGCGCCCACGTTCCCCTGGCTCACGGGCCGGGTGGACGCGGCGACGCACGCACGGTACCCGAGCTCCACGTAGTCGACGCCCTCGGGGTCCGCGAAGCCCAGATCGTAGATGTTCGTACCGAGGATCGCGGGCATGCGGCCGCCGCCCTTCCGCTCCGCCCTGTGCGTCTCGAGGAGGAACCGCCGGATCCCGATCGCGGCATCGTAGCCGTAGATGTCCCCGCCCGTGAGGAAGAGGGCGTGGCGGTCGATGAACGTCTTCCCGAGGTCCGAGGCGGCGGCGTCGAAGCTCCCCGGCCATCCGCCTCGATGGTCCGCGAACGCGATCGCGGGCCGGTTGAGGAGGACGACGGTCGTCCCGGTTCGGTTCGCTCTCACCTCTGCGTGGCCCACACGGACACCCCGGATCGCGGTGAGCGTGGCGTTCGCGCGCGGCATGGTCTCGCCTCGGGCAACCCGCGGCACGGGATAAACCCGAGCGCGGCGCGCGGGAGGGAGGCCCCTTCAGAAGCGACCGC